>MDSV01043126.1_pt1 | contig 42497 bp, 39 predicted proteins | sample 810851 | NCBI WGS metagenome assembly MDSV01 (sample SAMN05326640, study PRJNA326480) | marine metagenome | isolation source: seawater | place: Atlantic Ocean: North East | collected 2012
ATAGATGAACTTCCAAAAAAATATCAAACAACAATTGGTGAGCGTGGAGTTAGATTGTCAGGTGGACAGCGTCAACGTATAGGTATTGCAAGAGCTTTATATCATAATCCACAAGTATTAATTCTTGATGAAGCGACTAGCGCTTTAGATAATCAAACTGAAATAGCGGTGATGGATGCCCTGGATAATTTGAGTGAAAATATTACGGTAATCATGATTGCTCATCGTTTAACAACTGTAAAAAAATGTGATAAAATTTTCTTATTAGAAGATGGTAAAATAAAAAATAAAGGTACATTTGAAGAATTAGTTAACACTGATGAAAATTTTCGTGTAAATACTTATAATTAAATAAAAATGCTTAAAAATTCTTCTATCTTAATTACTGGTGGTACTGGATCATTAGGCCAAACTTTTGTGCCCTTAACTCTAAAAAAATATAATCCCAAAAGATTAGTTATTTTTTCAAGAGATGAAATGAAGCAGTGGGAGATGGGAAAATTATTTAAAGATGATCCAAGAGTACGTTTTTTTATTGGAGATGTTCGGGATAAAAATCGATTACACAGAGCATTACATAACATAGATTATGTCGTTCATGCAGCGGCACTTAAAATTGTACCTACAGCAGAATATGACCCATTTGAATGTATTAAAACTAACGTTAATGGTGCTATGAATTTAATAGATGCAAGTATCGATCAAAATGTAAAAAAAGTAGTTTCGCTTTCAACTGATAAAGCAAGCAGCCCAATTAATCTTTACGGTGCAACTAAGTTGGCTTCGGACAAACTGTTTATAGCAAGCAACTCATCCTATGCAGGAGGAACAAAAACATCATTCTCAATAGTAAGGTACGGTAATGTTATTAATTCCAGAGGTTCTATAATACCTTTGTTTATGTCAATAAAAGAACAAGGTGAATTACCTATAACTGATTTACGAATGACACGTTTTATGATTTCTTTAGAAAATGCAGTTGAATTAGTTTGGCACTCATTTGAAGATATGGTTGGAGGTGAAATATATGTTAAAAAAATTCCATCAATGAAAATTGTTGACATCGCTAAAATTATTGCACCTCAAGCAAAGCATAAAATTATAGGGATACGTCCGGGAGAAAAATTACACGAACAAATGATAAGTATTGATGAAAGTAATTTCACATATGAATATCCAGATTATTATAAAATTTTACCTCCTATTAATAATTGGGAAAATGATAATTCAAGAGTAAAAAACGGAACTAAAGTTGCTGATGAGTTTAGCTACAGTAGTGATAATAATTTAGATTGGATGAACATAAATGATTTTGAGCTAATCCTAAATAAAATTTTCAAAAAACAATGAATTTATGACAGTTACACTTTTAAATTTAAAAAATTTTCTTGATTTACTAATTAAACTATGTCTTTTAATATTAAGTACTTTTAATAAATTGCCTAAAAAAAAATTTTATGAAAAAATGTAGAATTTCTGGAGAAAAATTAACTCCGATAGTGGATTTTGGTGAAATTTATTTAAATGATTTTTTAAAATATCCAAATAAATCAGCTCCAACTGGAAAATTAAAACTTGGTTTTGGAAAACAATCTAAATTATTACAACTACTCAATACAGCTGATCATGACAAACTTTATAGAAATTACTGGTATAGGTCTGGTACTAATAGAACAATGAACGATCAATTAAAAGATATTGTTAATTCTATACCAAAATGGATAACTTTAAATAAAGGTGACGTAGTTTTAGACATTGGGTGCAATGATGGAACATTATTAAAACATTACAATAGTTTGGGTAATTATTTCAAAGTAGGAATAGATCCAGCAAAAAATATAGGCTCTGAAGGAAAAAAAAATGCAAATGCTCATGCGGTAGATTTTTTTAACAAGCAAACTTTTAAAAGATTGTCAAAAAAAAAGGCGAAAGTAATCACAACAATTGCAATGTTTTATGACTTGGAAAAACCAAATAAATTTATGTCTGATCTATGTGCCGCTTTAGACAAAGATGGAATATGGATCTTGCAAGTGCAATATACCCCATTAATGATTTCCTTAAATGCTTTTGATAATATAGTTCATGAGCATATTGAATATTACACTTTAGAGTCTTTAATACCATTATTTTCAAAGTTTAAATTAGAAATAGTTGATGCTGAGATAAATGATGTAAATGCTGGTAGTATCAGATTAACAGTTAAAAAAAAAAAAAATATAATGCAAACAGTTGCAGGTTTTACAAAGGAAATTGGAAAACTTAGATTGCAATCATTAATTGCTTATGAAAAAAAATTCAAATATTCAAATAAAAATATTTATCTTAGTTTTAAAAAAAGAGTTAACACTCAAAAAGTAAAGTTAATAAAACTTTTATTGAAATTAAAAAAACAAAATAAAAAAGTTTATGGTTATGGAGCTAGCACTAAAGGTAATACCTTATTGCAGTACTACAAAATTGATAAAAGTCTTGTGAAGGCTATAGCTGACAGGCAACCTACTAAAGATGGACTGCTGACAGTAGGATCATGGATACCAATTATTTCAGAGAAAAAAATGAGAAAAATTAAACCTGATTATTTACTAGTTTTACCATGGCACTTTATTCATGAGTTTATAGAGAGAGAAAAAAATTTTTTAAAAAATGGTGGAAAGTTTATAGTGCCATTACCTGAGGTAAAAATTATAGGTCTAAATGATCTAAAGAAATAAATATATAAGTTGATGCCTGATTAGTCTAAATATTTAAAGCAATAAATTTATAAAATATTGAAAAAAATAAAAAAATTTAAAATAAGTGCAGTTGTTTGTGCTAAAAATGAAGAAAAAAGAATAATTAATTGTCTTAAATCTTTAAAGAGAAATAAAGTTGATGAAATAATACTTGTTGATGGGAATTCAAACGATTTAACGGTTTCTTTATCAAGAAAATTAGTAAATAAAATAATAATCTCAAAAAAAAAAAGTTTAACTGCAGATAGACAAATTGGAATTAATGCTACAAAAAATGATTTAATTGCAATGATAGATGCAGACCATGTCTTATATAAAAATAGTATAAAGAAATTGATTAATGATCTTTATAATTTCAAATTTGATATGGTTCAGTCACAACTTATCTCAAAAAAAAAAAATAATTTTTTGAATATAGCTGAGCAAGAGGTTTGGGATTTGACCCACAATATTCCTGGAGAAAAAAAAATGATCGGTACAGCACCTTGTATTTATAAAAAAAAAATATTTAAATTTGTAAAGTTTGACGATAAAATTACAAAAAAAATAGACGATACAGACTTTATGTATAGGCTATTTAAATTAAAAAAATTTCGTTTTGGAATTGGAAATACAAAAATAATTCAAGATCATAATGCAAATTTAAATGATTATATACAAAAATTTTTATGGTATGGACATGGTGATGGTGAATTTGTAAAGAAAAATCCAAAAAGATTTTTTTCAATTTTATATCACCAGCTTGTTAGATATTGTTTAATTTACCCAATTAAAGCAATATTAAAACTTAAGTTAAGATCTATCATTTTTTTTATTTTGACTGGTTTATTAAGATTTACAGGTATGCTTAAATATTTATTTAAAAAAAAATTTATAAAAAATAAATCTAATTATGATTAAATTAGCTTTAGGAACTGTTCAATTTGGCTTAAAGTATGGTATATCCAATCAATTTGGAAAAATAAAATATTCAGAAGCAAATAAAATTTTACAATTAGCAAAAAAAACTAATTTTGAATTAGTGGATACTGCAATTTCATATGGTAATAGTGAAAAAGTTATTGGAGATATTGGAATAAAGGATTTCAAATATGTATCTAAATTGCCTAATATTCCTGTGGATTGTGAGGATATTGATTTATGGGTAGAGAAAAATGTTAAATCCTCACTGAAACTAATGGGCATCCAATCATTATATGGTCTTTTGGTTCACAATTATAAAGATCTTTTAGGCAAATCAGGTAAAAAACTAATTAAAGCCCTTCAAAAAATGAAGTTAATTGGATTAGTTAAAAAAATTGGTATATCAATTTATGACCCTAATGAGTGTGACCAAGTCTTGCATCTTACTAGATTTGATATTGTTCAAGCACCACTAAATATAATTGATCAACGTTTTTTTAGAAGTGGGTGGTTATCAAGGTTACATTCTGAAGAAGTTGAAATTCACACTAGGTCAGTATTTCTTCAAGGACTTTTATTGATGCCACGCACTAGAATTCCAAATAAGTTTAATAGATGGTCTCATATTTGGGATCAGTGGTCCTTAGAGTTAAAGAAAAATAACTTAACTGCTATAGAAGTATGTTTGTCGTATCCATTATCTTTGCCTGAGATAAATCATGTTATTGTTGGGGTTGAAAATGTTGATCAACTTGATAATGTTATAAATAAATCTAAATCTAAAATACCACAAATTGATTGGTCATTTATGAATTCAAATGATGCAATGTTAGTTAATCCATTTAATTGGTCAAGATTATGAAATTTGTAGCAATAGTCCAAGCACGTGTTGGTTCAATTAGACTTCCAAATAAAGTTTTGAAGCAAATTGGAGGTATACCCATGATAGAGATAATTTTAGAACGTTTAAATAAATCAAAGCTTCTTAATGAAATTATTTTGGCAACCCCAGAAAGTGAAAAAAATAAACTTATTATAGATCAAGTCAAGCACCTTGGATATACATGTTATCAAGGTAGTGAATTAGATGTCTTGAATCGTTATATTCAAGCAGCAGAAAAAAGTAAGGCAGACGTAATTGTACGTATTACTGGAGATTGTCCACTAGTTGATCCAAATTTAGTAGACGAATGTATAACTAGATTTGTTGATGCTAATGTTGATTATTATTCTAATACAATTCCACCTACATATCCTGATGGGCTTGATATTGAAGTAATTAAATTTAAAGCTTTAAAAAAAGCAGCTAACGAGTCTACAAAATTGTCTGATCGAGAACATGTAACAACATATATAAAAAACTCAAAATTATTTTCCAAATTAAACCATGTACATGATGAAGATCTTTCAAGATTTCGCTGGACTGTTGATAATCCAGAAGATTTTGAGGTAATTTCGAGTATATTCGACTATTTTGCTCCTGACATCCATTTTGGGTGGAAGGAAGTGTTGCAATTGTATTATGATAAACCAAAGTTGTTTCAGTCAAATTCTAATATACGACGAGATCATGGAGCTTTTATGAAAACAGGGCAAAAACTTTGGACTAGAGCTAAGCGAGTTATACCAGGGGGCGGCATGTTGTTATCAAAACGTCCAGAGATGTTTTTACCAGAACAATGGCCAACATATTTTAATAAAGCTAAAGGCTGCAGAATATGGGACTTGGATGGAAGAGAGTATATTGATATGTCTATGATGGGCATAGGCACAAATATACTTGGCTATAGTCATCCTGAGGTTGATGAAACTGTAAAAAAAACTGTCAATTCAGGAAACATGAGCACCCTAAATTGTCCCGAGGAAGTTTATTTGGCAGAAAAATTAATCGAGATGCATCCTTGGTTTAGTAGTGTCCGATTTGCTAGAAGCGGTGGAGAGGCAAATTCTATAGCTGCAAGAATTGCTAGAGCTGCATCAGGTAAGGATAATATTGCTGTTTGTGGTTATCATGGTTGGCATGATTGGTATCTTTCTGCAAATCTTAGTAGCAAGAAAAATCTAGAGAACCATTTACTATCAGGCCTTGAAACCAATGGTGTTCCACGTAATCTAGAGGGTACTGTTTTTACATTTAATTATAACAGAATAGATGAACTCGAAAACTTAATAAAAAATCATGCAATTGGAGTTATTATGATGGAAGTAGTCCGTAATATTGAACCTAAGGATAATTTTCTTGAAAAAGTTAGGAAACTTGCAACAGATAATAAAATTATATTAATTTTTGATGAGTGTACCTCAGGATTTAGAGAAACCTTTGGAGGTTTACATAAAAAATATAAAATTTATCCTGACATGGCCATGTTTGGTAAAGCTCTTGGAAATGGCTATGCTATTACGGCAATTTTAGGAACAAATGAAGCAATGGACGCTGCACAATCAAGTTTTATTAGTAGTACTTTTTGGACTGAACGTATTGGACCTAATGCCGCTTTAAAAACTCTTGAAATCATGGAAAGAGAAAAATCTTGGGAAAAAATTACTCATCAAGGAAAAAAAATCCGTGATCGTTTTCAGAAACTTTTTACCAAATATAAATTAAATGTGTCCATTACCGGACTGCCAGCATTAACAAATATTTTATTTCGAAGTGATAATGCACTGGCATACAAGACACTAATCTCTCAGGAAATGTTAAAAAAAGGTTATCTAGCAGGTAATAATATTTATGTATGTGTGGAGCATACAGACACAATTATTGATGGATATTTTGATGCAATTGATCCAGTTTTTAGTTTAATTGGCGAATGTGAAAATGGACGCAATATAAATGAATTACTTGAAGGACCAATTTGTCATAGTGATTTTAAACGCTTAAATTAATGAAAAACATTTTAATTCTAGGTAGTTCAGGATTTTTGGGTTCTAAATTAACTTCAGGTGAATATTTAAAAAAATATAAAATTATAACTCATAGCCAAAAATCAGAAACAGACATTAATCTAAATCTCCAAGAAGATACAAAAGTAATTAAAATGATGAAGCAAACCAAGCCACATTTAATTATTAACTTGGTAGGACTTACCGATGTTGATCATTGCGAAAAATATCCAAATGAAGCCTATAGGCTTAATGTTAAAACAATTGAAAATATAGTAAAAGCAATTAAAGAGACATTTGTTAAACCTTATTTAATTCATATTTCCACAGATCAAGTTTATGACAATCTAGGCAATTCGCCAGAAAAAAATATTAATCTTTTGAATTATTATGCATATTCTAAATATCTTGGAGAATTATTTGCTAGACAAACAAGTAGTACAATTTTACGAACAAATTTTTTTGGTAAAAGTAAAAATTTATCACGAGGTTTAACTGACTGGCTTTATAATCAACTTATATCATATAATAAAATAAATGTATTTGAAGATGTTTGGTTTAACCCAATTTCATTGTCTTATCTCTGTGAAATGATAGAGCTATCAGTTGAAAAAAAAATTGTTGGCACTTTTAACCTGGGTTCTAACAAAGGTATGAGTAAAGCAGATTTTGCTTTTAAATTTGCAAACGCTCTTAATTTTCCAACAACAAATATGAAAAGGATAAAGGTAGCTAACTACAAATTTTTAAATGCACGTCGACCAAATAATATGATAATGGATTTAACTAAATTTGAAAAAAATTTCTATATCAAACTTCCATTAATGAAAGAAGAAATTAAATTGACTGCAAAAGAATACTTAAAATGACAGAAAAAAAATTTAAAATAGAGGAGAAAGAGATTGGAGGAGTAAATCCAGTTTATTTTATTGCAGATATAGCTGCTAATCACGATGGAGATATTAATCGTGCAAAAGATTTAATTTATCTTGCAGCAGAGGCAGGAGCTGATGCAGCTAAGTTTCAGCATTTTAAAGCAGAAACAATAGTGAGTGACTATGGTTTTAAATCATTGGGTAGCCAGCAATCACATCAAGCTGAATGGAAAAAATCAGTATTTGAGGTTTATAAAAGTGCAAGTGTCAGTCTTGATTGGACAAAAGAAATAACTGATACATGTAAAAAAGCAGGCATTACTTTCTTCACTAGCCCTTATAGTAAAGAGCTTGTTGATGCAATTGATCCTTATGTGCCAGCATACAAAATAGGTTCTGGAGATATAACTTGGATAGAGATTGTTGAATACATTGCCTCAAAAGGTAAACCCTATATTATTGCTAGTGGAGCCTCAACTTTAAAGGATGTGAAACGTGCCGTGGACGCAGGGCTAGCTTTAAACTCAAAAATTTGTCTTATGCAATGTAATACAAATTATACCGCGAGTTTAGAAAATTTTAAGTTTATACATTTAAATGTTCTTAAGACTTATAAAAAAATTTATCCTAATATCATTCTTGGCCTCAGTGATCATACACCTGGCCATTCAACAGTTTTAGGTGCTGTAACTCTTGGGGCAAAAATGATTGAAAAGCATTTTACTGACGACATAAAAAGAGATGGTCCAGATCATAAATTTTCTATGGATTCAAATACCTGGAGAGAAATGGTTGACAGAACTAGAGAGCTGGAAAATGCTATTGGCGAAACTGAAAAAAAAATTGAGCTAAATGAGTTAGAAACTGTAGTTTTGCAACGTCGCTCTATACGTTTAACTTTAAATTTGAAATCGGGCTCTAAAATTAAATTAAAAGATCTCGAAGTTCTTAGACCATGTCCATCTGATGGCCTCCCACCTCATGAAATTAAAAATATTATAGGTAAAAAGCTGCTTAAAGATAAATCAAAGGGAGATCATCTAAAATGGACAGATCTAGAGTAGCTATTATAATTCCAGCTTTTCAAGAGGAAAAAAACATATCTAAAGTAGTTAAGGGAGCATTGAAATATGGACAAACAATAGTGGTTGATGATGGGTCTCAAGATGAAACTGGAAGGGTGGCAAAAAAACTTGGTGCTATTGTAGAATTTCATAAAAATAATCTAGGATATGATGCTGCTTTGAATACAGGTTTTAAAAAAGCAGCCAAACTTAATATTGATTTTGTTATAACCATAGATGCAGATGGCCAACACAAGACGCTTTTATTAAAAAAAATCATTAAATTGTTAAAATCTGGAACTTCAATTGTGCTAGGGGTACGTAATAAAAAAGCTAGATTTGCAGAATTTTTATTTGGTCTTTATACGAAATATCAATATGGTATTTTGGATCCACTCTGCGGATTAAAAGGTTATAGAATAGAATCTTACAAATTATGTGGATATTTTGATAGCTATAAATCTATTGGTACTGAGTTAATGCTTAAAAATATTTTTTTAGGTAAATCTTTTAAGCAGGTATCTTTTACTGTTGAAAGCAGAGATGGTAAAACGAAATTCGGAGACTTCATTTTAGGTAATTACAAAATTTTTCGAGCCTTATTTTTTTGTATAATAAAAAAATTTATTTAAAAATTAATAAATAATCAAGTGGCGATAATTATCATTTTATTCTGGAATAAATTTTTTTTGTAAATTCCAATAATTTAGGATTGTTAATCAAAATTCTATTTAGGAAAAGTTTAGACTGTCCTTCTAAACCGTTTATGATTAATTCAAAACCCATTCTTTTTTTATATTCTTTTAAATATTTTTTAACTTCTTCATTATTCTCAGCATTTCCATTATCACCATATTTGGCCATGTTATAAGTAAAGTTTTGAAACATAGGTCCTTCATACAACGATGAACAATTATGAAGAGTTGTTTTCATAAAGTTACCAATTAAAAGATCATCAAATATTCTATAATTAATTGCAGTCATTAATGAATGTCTTGGAACTTGAAATGTAATTCCTTTTTTTGAATTACTATTCATTCTAATAAAATTATCTTTGCCACCAACTTTAAAATTCATAAATCCAAAATAATTATTAATGAAGTCTTTTCTTAAAAAATATTTTTTAATTAAATCTAAATCATTTTTTTCCAATTCATCAGAATAACTATCTCCAAATTCTTCTGGTTTTTTAGCAACTGCAATAATTTTTTTGGGATTTAATTCTCTGAATTCAAGAGTATTACAATCAATTTCACAAAAGGGTGGATAATATTTTAAATTTGTATCTATACCGTTATTATAATTATCTAATGGAGTTGTATATTCTTGTGCCCATATCGAGTCCTCTCTTTGATATTGATGAAAACTAGATGATGGAATTATTTTATTTGCACCAATTAATTTAGCAAAATTTGATAACTGCTCTCCAACTTTCCTTTTATTTTTTGCATAAGGTTCTATCCTATTATTGCTTTCATCAAAAAAATTAATCATATCTGCATCGCCATATCCCGATAAAGAAAACATAAAAGAATGAGAGTAATTTTTTGATATTTTTTTAATATATCTAGAACAAGTGCTAGCACCAGCATCATTTAGGTTTATAAACAGTTTGCCATAAAACTCTATAAGAAGAATTCCATCCTGTCTGTGTGTGGTTATAGATTGAATTTTTAAAAATTTTGTTAATTCAACCCATTTTCTATCTGGAAGAATATCGACATCAAAACCATAACTTTTTATATCTTTAAATATTCTCGATCCATAATGATCTGGTAACAAAATTTTATTTGATTTAAACCTTTGTAAACTTTCTGGGTTCATATGATCTGGATGACCATGTGAATACCATATGTATTTGGATCTAGATATTTCGCTCTTAACACTTTTTGGTATTTCATGACTGGCAATCCAACTGCCAAAATATGCTGGATCTTCATCACCTAACCAAGGATCTGTTGACAATATTGGATTGTTATTTTCTTTAAATATTAAAGTGGCATTTCCAATAGATGTTACAGTACTAGACATTATAATATTTTACATGAACGATTTTGCATATATAAATTAACAATTAAATCAATGACATTTTATTCTAATCTCTTAGCAGGTTCAATTATTTTTGTGAATCAGCATACTATATTGATAAGATATGTTTAAAAAAAAAGCAAAATTATTTACTACCGCAAACTTGAATGCAGGTTGGTTTCTAATTTCTATAGACACTGCACTGTGGCTTAAAAAATCTTATGGAATAAAAGAGATTACAATTAATACAGTTTCAAATTATAATTCATTTAACTTATTCAATATACTATTACGCTTTAAAAACCTAAATATATACTTAAACAAAAAAAAATTTAAAAAATTAATCAACTTTTTTAAATCATCTAAATTCTCAAAGGTTAATGCCTATAAAATTTCTGATGTAGCCAATTTTGCTGTTGGCAATTTAGATAGAGCAAATTTAAATATTGATGGTTTAGAAATTAAGTTTGAAAGAACAAGATTAAGAAAAAAATTTTCTCTAATTGGATTTTCAAAACTGAGCTATAGAGTGATACTTGCTTATCTAACCTATTTTCGAAAATATTCCCTTAAGAGAAAAAAATATCTTGAATATCAGGTTGAAAATATTTATGCAGGATTATTTGTATTGTCTGAAGCTTTGCGAGCTGATTATAAATCCTGTGGAAGTATATTTAAATCTAGATTGGGTATTCTTGCAACATTATATAAATTATGTTTTTCTCTTGAAGAATATAAAAAAATTGTTCTTTCAAATGAAAGCATAAATTTTGTAATTGGACCATCACAAGAATATTTATATGGTTTTTTCTCTCGATATATGTTTAATAAGGGTGCACGATATATTGAGTTAGAGAGCAAGCAGCACCCTTTTATAGAGCATAAACTAAAAAAAAAATATTTTTCTCAATTAAAAATTTACAAAACAAACTTTGGTATTTCACAAATTGATAAAGAAAAAATATCTGATTATTATAAAGAAAGAATTGAAACTCCCTGGAGTAAATTAAGTTACATGGGTAAACTTAAAAATAAATATATTAATCATAAGAAGGAAGTATATTTAGATGGTGTAAGTATAATTTTATATCTACATAGTTTTACTGATGCTCAATATCTATATTCGTATGACGGTTACCATGATTTAATGGACTGGACTTATAAAACAATTTCAATACTAAATTCAAATGAACATGTATCGAAAGTTATAGTTAAGCCACATCCTAATATTGATCCCAAATATCATCCAGGTGATTTAATTGCTAATAATTTCCTTAGATCTTGTATAGTAAATTTTGATAAAGTGCAGTGGTCAGATTTTCATTTTGATGTAAACTTTATTAAAACTACTGGATTAGTTGTAGGTATTACGCATCATGGCAGTATAGCAGAAGAACTGGTGTTCAAGAGAATTCCTGTGGTAGCATCTACTAATTCTCCATGGAGCGATGAGTATAAATTTGGATATTGGTGGAATGATCCAAAAATATATGAGAAAATAATTTCAAGTAATTTAATAACTAAACTAAAAGTTACTAATGATCAAACTGAAGAGTTGTACCGTTATGCAATGGATCGATATTTAAGTAAAAAATTGATTAACAAATTTGATATTCATTCCTCTTGGCAAGATATGCTAAAAGTTTTTGGTTTAGATGAGAAAGTTGAATTTGATAGAAACATTAATCAAATACAAAATTTGGTTGGACACTTGAGTCCCGATGATATGAAGTTTAAAGAATATATCAAAACTAGACTTAGACGTATCAACTTATTATAAAAGCAATATGAATATTGCATTTATAATCTACGATTATAACTACCATGGAGGAGCACAGAAAACAGCTACTATAGCTCAACATCTTCAATCACAAGGTCATAGTGTCGATATAATTGTCATTCGATGTCGTGGAGGAGATAATGAAAAGAAAAAAAGACCCAAACATTTTTCTAATATTTTGGATTTAAATGCTACAGGTTTTTTTAATGGTATTTTTAGATTAATAAAAATTTTTCGAAATTCTCGACATGATGTTTATATTTCTATTGGTCCTTACAGCAATTTTTCTACAGGATTGGCTAAATTTTTGTGTCGAGGTAAATTTCCTTTAATAGGCTCAGAAAATTTTGCAAAATCACCATTAATTGGAAACTATCCTAAATTGTATTTTAGATTACTATTGCCGTTATTTTGGTTAAGTTACAACCAATTAAATGGATTAGTATTTGTTACAGATAGACTTAGATTAGAATTTTTAAATAAAAACTCTTGGCACCCATCAAGGTGTATTACAATATATAATCCTGTTAAGTTTTCAAAAAAAAATTTTAAACAAAATAAAAAAAAATATAATACCTCTGGATTAACTTTTTTAGGTGTTGGAATTTTAGAACAAAGAAAAAGATTTGATTTACTAATAAGGGCTTTTTCAAAAGTCGCAAATAATAAAGATAAGTTGCTAATTGCAGGTGAAGGATCACTAGGGAATGAGTTAAAAAAGTTAGTTAATCAGTTAGGTCTTGAGCAACAAGTAAATTTTTTAGGCTATAATTCAGATATTCAGTCTTTAATGAAAAAATCTGATATTTTAGTTCATACATCCAATTCAGAAGCGTTTGGAATGGTTTTAGCAGAAGGATTAGCAACAGGAATGCAGGTGGTTAGCACCAATTCTTTCTCTGGACCTGCTGAAATTCTTGGTAATGGTCGTTACGGATTTTTATCAGAGGTTGATAATCTTGACTCAATAATTGAAGCATTAAAATTGGCTATTAGTTCACCTAAATCTCAAGAAATAATTTTTGAGGGCGTATTAAAATTTTCAGTAAATTCTATTGCTGACCAATATGTAAATTTTATTTCAGCAGTAATAGCAAATAACGGTCATTTAAATGAAGACCTATAAAAAAATTGTCCGTTTTTCAATAAATAGAAATAGTGGAGGTGCAGATTATGATTCTCATATTGATGAAGCACTTAATAAAAAGATTAGAAACCTATCGTATGAGGTAATAGGTGTTAAGAATTCAGAATTATTACCTCGTTTATTAGCTATAATTTTGTTTTGGTTTCGAGCACAATATATTTTATTTTTTGGAAAAATTAATATTGCTATCATATCTCCTGCAATGATGCTTATAATTCCAAAAAAAGTTTCTATAATTAGTATTGCACATCACTACGACCCTTCTGTATTTAGAGGAATCAAGCGAGTATATATAAAAATATATCATTGGTTTTTTATTAAACAAAAAAAACGAGTAAATACAGTTGTTAGTTGCTCAAAATATTGGAGTAATTTTTATAGAGAGAAAGGTTTTAAAAACACAATAACAATTCACAATGGTTTTGATATTCAATCCATGGACCGCTCCACAGTATCATTGAATAATAATTCAATTTTAAAAAAATATAATTTAGAAAGAAATGAGTATTTGCATTTAGGTAAATTTGCTGCTGGGAAAGGACAAAAAAAAGTTTTTAAGTCACTTAGAGATCTTGGATTGCCTATGATAGCAACAAGTCCTGCAAAAATATCAACATTTAATAAAGTAAATGAAGTTCGTCTTATTAATGCTGGATATAATGAATATAATATTTTATTAAAAAATGCTAAGGCAGTTGTTTGTATGTCAGAGTTAAAAGAGGGTTGGTGCCGTGTACTTCATGAAGCTGCTATCCATGGTACTTTAATATTAGGATCAGGTGTAGCAGGAATGAAAGAATTACTTGAAATAGGAGGTTTTAAATCATCTACAATTGACTCTCTAAGAAATGATTTAATATCTATTATGCAAGAGAGATCATTGTCTCTTGACAAGGTGAAATTATATAGATCATTCAATTTAGAAAAATTTAATATTGCTTGGCAGCGTTGTGTGAATGAATTATTAAATACTAAAGATTAAGCTCAGTATCTTTTTTAATAAAAATTATTACTTCTATAAATTTTTTTTTAATGTAAAATTAAATTATGCAGTCTTAAGTAAATACCCATACTTTTAAAAGAAATTTAATATATGATTTTTAATATATTTATAATACTAATTTAGTATTAAAAATATTAATTTAACCAATGGATTTAACTGTATTAAAAAAACTAAGAAGTAAAAAACTTATTACATCATCAGTTATCATTTTTTTCATTTCAATAATATATTCTTTATTACATGGCTCAGGTATTTATGGTTATGGTACTGATTATCACTGGGGGTATAGTAATGGTTTTGAGTTCTTTAGACCCTCAGCTAGTGCATCAGTTCTTGATTATATGGGTTTTTGGATTTCAACTATAATTATTAATGAAATTCATATTGGAGTTTATATTGTTACTTTTATTGTTACTTTGAGTACAGGGCTATTTATAAGAGATCAAATAAAATTTAAACAAAGTTACTCTCTTATATTTTTTCTATTATTGTTTCTAATTATAATTCATACCTGGCCCATTGTAATGTCTACAAGTAATGCAATGAGACAGGCCATGAGTATGTCTTTTATATTTTTAGTTTTCACATGTAGTTTTCATAAAAATTATTTTTACATTATACTTTTTTCTTTTCTTGCTATTTTTATGCATAAATCTGGAATATTTTTTATCACCATTTTTGTAATTGCTTTTACTTTGAATAAATTGCTTAAAAATTTCTCAAATAAAAATAAAGTTATAATTAATTTATTAATTGGAATATCTTCACTATTAACACTTAATTATCTTTTTAATAATTTTATCAATCAACAACCTAGCAGAGTAATTGCTGGAGACTTTAGGTTGGCCTTTATCATTATGGCAATTAGCTATATAATTATTCCATTTTATTTTAAAAATTTTTTAACCAATTCATTTAATTTAAGCTTATATTATTTTAGCTTTCTCTCATTACCAGTTGTAATGAATGGACTAAATTGGGAGTATGAAAGGTTGGGTATGATGATGCTAATTCCATATATTTTTTCTTTTGGCTCTTTACTAAATACTCGATCATATAAATTTTATTTATTTTCATCGTTTATATTATTGCTTATATTAACAATCCATAAAGGAATCTATGGTTATGGTCTGTTAAATACAACGGAATTTTTTTTTAAAAGATTTTGAAAATTATGAAAATAATATATTTACATCAGTATTTTATTACCCCAGAGTCATCAGGAGGTACAAGATCCTATGAATTTGCCAAAAGTCTTGTCAAAATGGGGCATGAAGTAACTATGATCACGTCTTTTCGTGAAACTTATAAAGATAAAAAATGGTTTGAAACCCAGGAGTCTGGTATCAATGTTCACTGGCTTCCTCTGGAATATTCTAATCGATCTAATTTTTTTGAAAGACTAAAAGTTTTTGGTTCTTTTGCATGGAAATCTTATTTAAAGATTAAGAAAATTGAAGGTGATATAATTTTTGCTAGCAGTACTCCATTAACAATAGCAATTCCTGGTGTTTTAATTTCAAAATCAAAAAATATTCCTTTAGTATTTGAAGTAAGAGATTTATGGCCAGATGTGCCAATTGCTATGAAAATTTTAAAAAATCCTGTTTTAATTTATTTATCTAAATTATTGGAGAGATGGGCATATAAAAACTCTAGCTCGATTGTGGCACTTTCTCCTGAAATGAAAAAAGGAATTGTTTCAAAAAAAGTTGCCCCAAACAAAATTGCAGTTATTCCTAACAGTTCAGATTTAAAACAATTTGAATATAACGAAGAATTATCCAATAAATTCAGGTTTAGTCGACCATGGCTCAAAAATAGCCCACTGATGGTTTATGCTGGGACTTTTGGAAAGGTAAACGATCTTATGTATGCTGTTCGATTGGCATGTGAACTTCAAAAGTTAAACTCAAAAATGAAAATTTTATTAATTGGAGATGGATTTGAAAAAGAACAACTTATTTCTAATGCAAAAAAAAATGGTGTTTTAGATAAGAATATATTTTTTGAAAATCCATTGCCTAAAAAAGATATGCAAGCATGTTTATCAGCATCTAGTATTATAGCTAATTTAGTAACAGATATTAGAGAAAATTGGGCAAATTCTGCAAACAAGTTTTTTGATGGTTTAGCAGCTGGAAAGCCTATTTTTCTTAACCATGGTGGATGGATGCAAGATTTAGTTTTAAAATATAACTGTGGTTTATGCATGCATGGAAAAAAAATGGAGGAGGTTGCTAAACAATTAGACTTAGTAGTTTCTGATAATACATGGCTTAAAAATGCAGGAACATCGTCTAAAAATTTAGCTCAAAAATTTTTTGATCGCAATATACATTCAGATCAACTAGAAACAATATTGACATTAACAATTAATAATAAATTAGAATTATTAAATGATGTAACAAAAGAATTTTATAAATAAGTTTTATTTATGTATGATAATAAAAAAATTGCAGTAATTGGATTGGGTTATGTAGGATTACCTTTAGCTGTTGCTTTTTCAAAAAAATTTAAAGTTGTTGGTTTTGATATTAATCCTTCGCGTATTGAAGAATTAAAAAAAGGCTATGATCGTACTTTTGAAGTTAAAGACGATATTTTGTTATCTGTTAAAAATAATTTAAGTTTTTCATCAAGTATTAATGATACTAAAAGCTGTAATATTTATATAATTGCTGTTCCTACCCCAATAGATGAAAGTAATAATCCAAATCTTAAACCTCTCATTGATAGTTCTAAAATTGTTGGAAAAGTATTAACTAAAAATGATTTAGTAATATATGAGTCTACAGTATATCCTGGTGTCACAGAAAATATATGTGCAGTAGAGCTCGAAAAATCTTCAGGAATGATTTTTAATAAAGATTTTTTCTGCGGTTATAGTCCAGAAAGAGTAAATCCAGGAGATAAAGTAAATACACTGGAAAAAATTAAAAAAGTTACAAGTGGATCAAATCCTGTAATTGCAGATGAGGTAGATAAACTTTATGAATCAATAATCACGGCTGGAACATTTAAAGCTTCATGTATTAGAGTTGCTGAGGCATCCAAAGTTGTTGAAAATACACAGAGGGACTTAAATATTGCTTTAATTAATGAACTATCTGTAATTTTTCAAAGATTAAACTTGGATACTTTAGAAGTTTTGCAAGCAGCAGACAGTAAATGGAATTTTATTCCCTTTAAACCTGGATTGGTAGGAGGACATTGTATAGGTGTAGATCCTTATTATTTAACGCATGTTGCTGAGCAAGTTGACTATAATCCGACCCTAATTCTAGCTGGTCGTAGAATTAATGATAATATGTCAAGATATATGGTCAAAAAAGTTGTTCAGAAAATGATAGTAAACGGTATCAATATCAAAAAAAGTACAGTTGGCGTTATGGGGATAACATTTAAAGAAAATTGTCCAGATATTCGCAATACAAAAGTTGCAGATGTTGTCTCTGAACTTAAAGGTTGGGGTGTTAATGTAATTGTTGAAGATCCTTGGGCTAATCGAAAAGAACTTAAGAATATTTATGATATAGATTTAGGTGAAATCAATAATAACAATAAGGTTGATAGCTTAATAGTTGCTGTAGGTCATAATGAATTTCGATCTAAATCGCCGGAATATCTAAAAAGTTTATGTAAAGGGCCAAATCCAGTATTGGCCGATGTAAAATCAATTTATAAAAAAGAAGAACTATTAGCTCATGGCTTTAGTGTTTTTCGTCTTTAATAAAACTTGTGAAAAAAAAAATATCAGTTGTTGGTTGTGGTCAGTGGGGGAAAAATTTAGTTAGAAATTTTTCTGAGCTAGGTGGATTGTTTTCAGTTTGTGACACTGATGCCAAAATTTCAAAAAAATATGCTAGCCAATACAAAGTAAAAGAATCCTCTTTTGAAGAAATTATCAATGACCCAAATATTAAAGGGGTAGCTCTAACTGTCCCTGCACATCTTCATGCCTCAATGGCAATAGAAGCAATGAACAAAGGAAAACATGTGTTTGTTGAAAAACCATTAGCTATGAATGTAACTGAGGCAGAATTGATGATTGCAACAGCAAAAAAAAATAATGTTAAGATTATGGTAGGGCATCTTTTACAATTTCATCCAATTTTTAACGCTATTAAGAAAATGGTAAAGAATGGTGAAATCGGTAAATTAAAATATATTTATTCAAATCGCCTGGGTTTTGGCAAAGTAAGATCACAGGAAGACGTAATATGGAGTTTTGCACCTCATGATATTTCTATGATTTTATCTTTAGTAGATGAAAGTCCAGAATTTGTCAGAACTAACTCAGCATATGTTTTGCAAAAGAATCTTGCAGATGCAGCAACTATTCTCATGGAATTTAATTCAGGTTTAAAATCGCAAATTTCAGTCTCTTGGATAAATCCCTACAAAGAAGTTAAGTTAATTATTTCTGGTGAAACTGCCATACTTGTTTTTGATGATACTAAACCATGGAATGAAAAACTAGCTATATATCCTTATGAAGTAGTATCTTATAAAAAAAATATTAATTTAAAAAAAACTTATGTTAAGTACTTAGAAATTCCTGAGGAAGAGCCTCTAAAAATCGAGTGTCAACATTTTTTAGATGTGGTAGAAAAAAATATTAAGCCAATAACTGATGGTGCAGAAGGATTAAAAGTGATTAAAGTATTGTCTGCGGTTTCTAAATCACAAAACAAAAATAATAGTTATTGAAGATATAAAAGGAAGGAATGTTTAATATTAATCACTATAAAGAATTAATAAGAAGATTATTAAATGCTGGACTTAGACCAACAACTAGTTGGAATAAAGAAATGAATGTAAACTCTTTGTTATTACGTCATGATATAGATTTTAGTATCGACTATGCTTATCAGATTGCAAAGCTAGAATCTAAATTAAAAATTAATTCAACTTTTTTCTTTATGTTGACAAGTAATATGTATAATTTTTTATCAAAGCATAATCAAAAGCTTGTAAGAGAAATTGCAAATATGGATCATAAAGTATCCTTACATTTTGATCCTAAAGTTTATCAAAGCTTAGATAGTTTCTTACATGAAAAAAGTATTTTTGAAAATATCATAAACAAGGAGGTGGATATTGTTTCTATTCATCAACCTGGAATTTTCTTAAACGATAATAATTTAAGCTTATTAGGTACAGCACAAACCTATCAAGATATATTTTTTAAGAAAATGAAATATATATCTGATTCAGGTGGCAGAGATATTTCCCCTTTAATAGATGAATATCTAAAAGAGCCTAGAAAATTAGGATTACACTTGCTTATCCATCCAATTTGGTGGGTTGCGAACGGTGATAGTCCCACAAAAAAACTCAATACTTGGCGTACTGAATATTCTAATTTTATTATCTCTGAAATCAGCAGAAATTGTAAAACATATAATGAAAAATAAATTAAGAGTATTGATGACAGGGGCAGGAGCGCCTGGTGGTCCTGGAATTATTCAAGCTCTAAAAAAAGATAAAAATTTAATTTTGTTTATTGCTGATGCAAATCCAAATGCGTCTGGTCGCTACTTATCCAATGAAACTACTTTTTATAAAATTCCAAAAGCTGAAGATAGTAATTATACAAAATTTTTGCTAAGTTTGTGCATTGAACTAAAAATAGATATTATTCTTCCTTTGGTTACAAAAGAGTTATTTGAATTAAGTATTCAAAAACAAGAATTTTTAAAAAAAAATATTAAAATTATAGTTTCTGATAAAGAAGCTTTGTTTTTGGTAAATAACAAATGTTATCTTTATAAACATTTAAAAGAAAATAAAATCGAGATACCTAAATTTTTTACAGTAAATAATAAATTAGAACTAGAAAAAGCAGTAATTAAATTAAATTATGATCAAGTACCTGTTGTAATTAAGCCATGTACCGGAAATGGTAGTCGAGGCATCAGAATTTTAGATAAAAAAGCAGATAGGTTTGATTTGCTTTTTAATCATAAGCCAAATTCAATTTTTTCTACTTTGGAAGAAGTACTTCATTCAATTGGTGATAAAGATATTCCTAATATTTTGGTTAGTGAATATTTGCCAGGTGATGAGTTTACAATTGATACTATTGTCAATGATAGTTGTATTATAGATTGTTTAATTAGAACAAGAACGATAATAAATAATGGAATATCAACGGCAGGAAGCTTTATTGATAATGATGAAATTTATAATTATATAAAAAAAATTGTTTCTAAAATACCAGGACTTTATGGACCAATAGGTTTCCAAGTTAAAAAATCTGCTGAAAATAAATTTCTTTTATTGGAATCTAACCCAAGATTGCAAGGCACTAGTGTAGCCGCATTAGGATTGAATGTTAATTTACCTTTGAGAGCAGTAAATCAAGTTTTAGGCATTAAATCGGAAAAGATATCAAAACATTCTGGAGTTTCTTTTACTAGATATTATCAAGAAGCCTTTTATGACGGTTGAATATTTAATTTCTCAAAATAATAAAGGTCGACAATTATTATTTGATTTAGATGATACTATATATTCTGAGATCAAATTTTTACTTAAAGTTTATAAAGAAATATCTAAAAAATCGATTAATAATCAATCTGATTTAATTTATAATTTTTTAAAGAATACATTTTTAGAAGAAGGCCGAAAAAACTTATTTAATAAATTAAAAAAAAAATTTCCCTCTGAGCCATTTAGTGTTGTAGATTGTTTAAATATAATGCGAAATTTTCAATGTGATGGCTGTATAGATACTTTTCCATGGTTTAAAGAATTCATATCTAAAATGAAAAATGATTTTATTATTAAAATTATAACCAATGGTACTTTGCTGCAGCAGCAAAATAAAATTAAATCAATAAATTTTAATTGGCCCAGAAATTTAATAGAAGTTATTTATTCCTCATCAATTAAGTCAAAGCCTGAGATTTTATCTTTTTATGCTTTAGAAGGTGTGAAAAATTTTATTTCACCAATATATATAGGTGACTCCACTATAGATAAAGAATTTTGTAAAAAATTAAATATTGAATTTTTTGATGTAAATAAATTGTATTAGAATTTTAAATTATTTTGAAAACGATAATATTATAGTTAATATATGTTTAGGAATTTAAAAAAATAAAAGCTATGATAAATAAAAACATTGATAAGGATTTTTTTGTTCATGAAAGTAGTTATATTGATAAAAATGTGAAAATTGGAAAAGGAACAAAGATATGGCATTTTAACCATATTTTAAAAGATAGTATAATTGGAAACGATTGTATTCTTGGGCAAAATGTTTCTCTAGGCCCAAATGTTATAGTAGGTAACAAAGTAAAAATTCAAAATAATGTGAGTGTTTATGATGGGGTTACTTTAGAAGAAGGTGTTTTTTGTGGTCCATCATGTGTTTTTACAAATGACAAATATCCAAGGTCAAGAATTACTCCTAATAAATTTTCTAAAACACTGGTAAAGAGATATGCATCAATTGGAGCTAATGCTACAGTTATTTGTGGTATTACGATTGGGGAATATGCTCTTATTGCAGCCGGTTCTGTGGTTAATAAAAATGTCCCACCATATGCGTTAGTTGTTGGTGTGCCTGGAAAGCAAATAGGTTGGGTGAGTAAAAATGGGCAAAAATTAGATTTACCACTTAAAGGTAATGCAGAGGTTCAATGTAGGTTAACTAAAAAAACATACAGATTAAAAGATGGTCATGTTAATATTGTAGATTAAAAATGAATATAGATTTTGCAAATTTACAATTTCAATATCAAAAGTATAAAAAAAAGATAAATAAAAATTTTCAATCAGTTTTAAATAAATCAAATTATATTTTAGGAAAAGAAGTAGAAATACTTGAAAAAAAATTAGAAAATTTTACTGGTGCAAAATATGCTATTACCTGCTCATCAGGAACAGATGCATTATTACTTGCTTTAATGGCAATCAATATACAGCCAGGTGACGAGGTTATCACTACCCCATTTACCTGGATATCCACTGGAGAAATGATAGCGCTTTTAAAGGCTAAACCAGTATTTGTAGATATTGAACCTGATACCTACAATATTAATGCAAATTTAATTGAAAAAGCTATTACAAAAAAAACTAAAATTATAATGCCAGTGAGTCTTTTTGGACAGCCCGGAGATTTAGATGTTATTCAATCATTAGCTAATAAATATAAATTAAAAGTTATAATTGATGGAGCTCAAAGTTTTGGCTCAATTTATAAAAATAAAAAAGATAGTAATTTAGGTGATATTTCAATTACTAGTTTCTACCCATCAAAACCTCTTGGTTGTTATGGTGATGGAGGTGCAATTTTTACGAACAAAAAAAGTTATGCTGAAAAAATAAAAATGTTGAGAACTCATGGACAGACTAAAAGAAATTATCATAAGTATATTGGAATAGGTGGACGCTTGGATACTATTCAAGCAGCTATTCTTTTAGCTAAACTTGAAACTTTTTCAAAAGAGTTAATTAATCGTCAAAAAGTGGCAGAATATTATACAAAAAATTTACTTGATACTTTAAAAACACCTCTGATAAAAAAAAATAGAAAAAGCACGTGGGCCCAATATTCAATTAGAGTAAAGGGAAGAGATAACTTTCAAAAAAAATTAAAAAAAAAAGGTATTCCAACTTCAGTTTTTTATCCGGTTCCTCTTCATCTTCAAGAATGCTTTAAATATTTAAATTATAAGAAAGGTGATTTTTTAGTTTCTGAAAAGGTTGCTAAAGAAATAATAAGTTTACCTATTAATCCGTTTTTAACTAAACAACAAATTAATTATATTATATCAAATATTAAAGAGTATATTTCTTAAGGTCTTTTTGCTATCTAAATATAATGATTTTGATAAAGATATTAAAAAATAAAAAATAATGTACAATATTGGATTAATTGGTTTTGGTTATTGGGCACCTAATATTGCAAAAAATCTTTTTCAAAACCCAAAAGTAAATCTTAAATGGATTAGTGATAAAAATATCGATCGAATTGAAAAAGCAAAACTAATTTATAATTCTCAAGTCAATTATTGTCAAAATTCTGATGAGGTCATAAATGATCCTAAAACTGATGCAATTGCAATAGTAGTAGAGACCTCTGGACATTATAATCTTGTTAAAAAATCATTAATTGCTGGAAAGCATGTTTTTGTTGAGAAACCTTTTACTTCTACTGTTGAAGAAGCAATTGAATTAAATGAATTGTCTAAAAAATTAAATCTAAAAATCCATGTTAATCATATTATGATTTATAATTCAGTTATAAAAAAGATTAAGGAATTACTAATTAACCATCATATAGGTGATGTGCTTTATATTGATGCTATGAGAATGAATTTGGGACAGATCAGGAAAGATGTTAGTGCAATGTGGGATTTAGCTTCCCATGATATTGCAGTTATTGATTATTTATCTGATGGTAAAGAGCCTTATTTTATTAGTGCAACAGGTGAAAAATATTATAATCCAAAAGAAAGTGTGAGTTTTTTAACAATGCGTTATGAAGGATTTATATCTCATATACAGTCAAGTTGGATTTCGCCACTTAAAGAGCGGAAATTAATTATTGTTGGAACAAAAAAAATGATTGTATTTGATGATTTAAAAGTAGCTGAGAAATTAACGATCTACGATAAAGGTGTAAATGTTATTTCTGGTGGAAATATAGAATATGGTAACTATGAAGTTAAAATACATGAAGGAGATGTCTGGTCACCATATATTGCAATTGAGGATGCTTTGTACAATAGTTTGGACTGTTTTATAAAATCAATTGAATATAATAAACAATCTATCACAGGGCCCGAACAAGCAATTCGTATTTTAAAAATTCTAGAAAAAGCTGATGAAAGAATAAATTTATGAAACCACAATCTTCTAGACCAACAATAAATAATAGCACAATATTAGTTACTGGTGGAGCTGGATTTATTGGAAGTAATCTTGTCGATAGATTAATCAATGAGAATGCAAAGGAAGTTATTGTTGTGGATAATTTATTTAATGGAAATGAAGATAATTTAAAAAAAGCTATTACTAAGGGAGCTATTTTTTACAAGGATGATATTGAAATCTCTTCGTCCCTAGATTACATCTTTGAAAATCATAAAATTGATATTGTATTTAATTGTGCAACTAAATGCTTAAACCATTCGTTTATCAATCCAAAAAATTCATACGATACTAATGTAAATGGTATTTTAAATATTCTGGAGCATCAAAGAAAAGGTCACTTCAAAACTCTTGTTCATTTTTCAACCTCAGAAGTTTATGGAACTGCTGTTTATGAGCCTATGGATGAAAAACATCCAATTAATCCAACTACAGCATATGCAGCGGGTAAAGCTGCCGCAGATATAGCCTTATATACCTGGGTTAAAATGTTTAATGTTGATGCTTTTATATTTCGCCCTTTTAATAATTATGGATTTAGACAACATTATAAGGGTTATTTAGCAGGAATTATTCCTAAGACAGTATCAAGAATAATGAATAGTGACTCACCTGAAATACATGGTGAAGGCAATCAGACACGAGATTTCATTTTTGTTGAAGATACATTGGAAGCGGTTACAAAACTTTATCCATTAATGAAATCAGCTGAAAGTATAAATATATCAACAGGTGGACAAATTTCTATCAGAGAAGTGATACATAAAATATGTAGTCTTATGAACTATCAAGGCAAAATACTTTATAAATCTCCACGTGTAGCAGATGTTCAGACACATAACTCAAATAATAACAAAATGAAGTCTATGATTAAATACCAATTTACAGATTTTGATCAAGGTCTTGCGAAAACAATACAATGGTACAAAGATAATATAAATGATTACAAGTAAAAAGAAAAAATTAAAATTAGTAGTTTTTGGATATGAGTTTCCACACTTAAAAACTGAAAGTGGATTATGTGAATTAATTTCTAATGGGCATGAAATATCTTTAGTTATATTACAAAAATTTAAAAAATTATCTGTGCCTTCGTCCAAAAAAAGAGTTTATATAAAACAAAACCCAAAAGGAAATGTAAAAAAATTATGTGAGATTAATAATATAAAATACATAATTTCAGATCACGACTCTGAATATACATTAAAAAAAATAAAAAGTATTAAACCCAGACTAGGAGTTATTCTTGGTGCTAGAATTTTAAAAAAGAAAATAATTGAACCCTTTTCATGCGGTATTTTAAACTTACATCCAGGCGATATCCCTTTAAATAGAGGATTAGATAACTTTAAATGGGCGCTTGTGAAAAAATATCCAATGGTAGTGACTTCACATCTTATCTCAGAAAGAATAGATCTTGGAAAAATTGTAATGAAATCAAAAGTTAAAGTTTATAAAGATGATACAATATTTGATCTAAGTACAAGACACTTTTATAATGAATTTCAAACCATGTTAAGTTCAATAAAATATTTACAAGAAAATTTTAAATTGACTGAACTAAAAAGCGAAGGTAACTATTATTCAAGTCTGCCGAATAATATTGATAAAAATATTGAACATTACTTTAATGATTATAAAAAAAAATTTCAAAATGCTAAAAATTGATAATCATCAAAATGATTTCACAGAAAAAAATTACAAAAGACTTTTATACAAAATTAAAAATAAAACAATATTCTTTCATGAAATAGATACTATTAATAAATTTACTTTGTGGAGACATGATGTGGATTTATCAGTTCACAGAGCTTACGCATTAGCAAAAATAGAAAAAAGTCTCAATATTAGAGCTACATATTTTTTACTTTTTGGTAGTAATTTTTATAATATTTTTGACAAAGAAATTAAAAATTTGATTTATAAAATTAAATCTTTAGGTCATCAGTTCGGATTACATTTTGACTCTACGCAATATAACATTAATAAAAAAAAAGATTTAGAAAAGTATTTAAGTTTTGAAAAAAATATTTTAGAAGATTTATTTCAAATAAAAATAAAAACTTTTTCTTATCACAATCCCTCAGAAAAAATTTTAAGTTATGATAATTTTAAGTATGCAAAAATGATAAATGCATATGCTAAATATTTTAAAAAAAATGTGAAATATTGTAGTGACAGTGATGGCTACTGGCGTCATAAAAGATTAGAAAGTTTTTTAGATGAAAATCATGATAAAATTCAAGTATTAACACACCCTGGTTGGTGGCAAAAAAGAGTTATGGCCCCATTTAGTAGAGTAAAAAGATGTTTAAATGGTAGGGAACAAGCTACTAATAATGAATATAGAAATACTTTTAAAAAACTTAAAAGAAAAATTATATATTAAGCGCAAATCTTACTCTAAGTAAAAAAAATTAATTAAATCATTGATATAGATTTATTAAGTATTAATTATTGTTTTAAATGAAAGTAACTTGTTTTTGTACTTTAGATACCGGTCTATTTGCATTAGAATCAGCATTAAATCTTGGGGTAAAAATTAATAGAGTAATAGGTTTAAATCCAAAATCAGTAATTGACCAAAACAAAGTTTCTGGCTTTATAGACATCTCATCTTTCTGTAAAAAACATAAGCTAGATTTCAAATATGTTGATGATTATAGTTTGAAAACTATTGATCCAAAATCTATACTAAAAAATGTTGATTTAATTTGGGTTTTAGGATGGCAAAGATTGTTGCCAAGTTCATTTATTTCTTATCCAAAAATTGCAACTTTAGGTTCTCATGGAAGTTGTGATGGAATTGTTAAAGGTCGAGGCAGATCTCCTCAAAATTGGGCATTAATAATGGGTAAAAAAAAATTTAAAGTATCAATGTTTAAAATTTCTGATGGTATAGACAATGGAAATATTATTTTGACAAAAGATATTAAATACACAAAATTTGATAACATAATTCATTCCTATATTAAAGTAGGACTGAGTATTGCTAATTGTTTACATAAGATTGTTAATAATCCTAATTTAATTAAAAAAGCAAAGAAACAAAAAGGTAAGGCAGAATATTTCCCAAAAAGGATACCTGAAGATGGTTTTATTGATTGGAGCATGTCTGCAGTAGATATTTTTAATCAAATTAAATCACTTTCAAGACCTTATCCTATTGCTAGATCAATTATTAATAAAGAAATGATATTCATCAATAAAGCATCATATATAGAAAACTCTCTAGATAATAGTCATGGAAAAATTTTATATTTTTTTTCAAATGGGGAAATTTTAGTTTCCTGTGGAATAGGAACATTGATTATTGAAGATTATCAAATTAAAAATAAAAAATTTATATCCTTAGGTTCTTTTTTTAAGAGTGTTTCAATGAAAAAAACTGTAAAAAAAATTGTCAAAAGATTTGAAAAAGATTTTCCCAAAAAAAATATTAATAGATCGTTGTTACTCTTTTGGAAAAAAGGAGGTTTAATTAAATAATATTATGATAGATATAATGAAGGTAATCATTAGATACTTAAAAACCCCAATTTCATTTTTTCAAATTCCATTACTTTATATTTCGTATTATTTTTTTAAAATATTAAAAATAAAAAAAATTAAAAATTGTTGGGTTATTGGTGTTGATGAAATTTGTGGTATAATTTATTCATTAAAAAATATATTGAAACCATCAATAAATGTATGTTTTTCAAAGCATGCATTTTATAATCATCAATATAATTATTCTATAAATATAAATAATTTATACTTTAGATATTTTTTAAGATTAATTTATTCCCCATTATTACTCGGATATCTAGCGAATAAGAGTAATCACTTTTGGTATATATGGAGTAGTGGTTTTTTAATGGATAGAAATTATGAATTCAAATTTTTAAAAACTAAAAAAATAAAAATAGTTACTATGTTCTGTGGCGATGACATTAGATCTGTTAAATTAACTAATGATCATTCGAAAAAAAATAAACTTGATATGCATACTTACTATAATCCCTTAGAAAATAAATATATGAAAACTATTTCCTATGATGAAGATAAAAAAAAATTAGCCAAAAGTGCAGATAAATACGCTGATATTGTTTTTAATTATAAAATGTGTCAAATTTCATATTTACAAAAAGAACAGTATCCTGCCCCATATTTATTAGAAAAAGTTAAATTTAATAAAAATGATAATAAATATTACAAGCTAAATACTATAAAAATATTACACGCTCCTTCATCTCCTCTGTTTAAAGGAACGTCATTAGTAAGAGCAGCTATTAAAAAATTAGAAATTGAAAAATATAAGATTGAATATATTGAACTTCAAAACAAGTCTAACAATTTAGTTTTAGAACATCTTAAATCAAGCCACATAGTATTAAATCAATTTTATGCATTAACCCCTGGTTATTTTGGGGTAGAAGCTATGGCAAATCATTGTGCAGTTCTTATGTCAGCAGATCCAAGTATTGAGACTGGCCTTCCTCAAGAAAGTGATGATGCATGGATGATCACTAAATATTGGGAAGTATATAGTAATTTAAAACATCTGTTAGATAATCCAAATAAAATTAAATATTATGCTGATAATGGATACAATTTTGCTAACAAGTACTATACCTATGAAGCTGCTGGTGAGCACATTAAAAGTATTCTTAAAAATAATAATGTTATTTAGTGCTTAAATCATTTTTTAAAAATAATTTGATATATAGCTTGGGTAATATACTCACTATGGGTATATCAATATTTTTATTACCAATTTATACCAAATATTTGTCACCAAACGAATTTGGAATTATAGATTTGTTTATGGTTATCGGAACTTTTGTTAATCTCACAATTGCTTTAGAAATTTCACAAGGACTAGCTAGATATTATCAAGAGGCAAAAAATAATATAGAAAAAAAACATTATACCTCAAGTGCTTTCTGGTTTACGATTTTAATCTATTTACTTTTTTTCGTTTTTTCTTTTACATTCAGAGACATTCTAAGTTCCTGGTTGCTTGGAAATGAAAACGAAAAAAAAATCTTCATACTCGCTTTACTTGCAATAGTAACAAATGGAATATTTATTTTTACTCAAAATCAACTCAAATGGCAAATGAAAGCAGAAAATAGTGTTAAAGCAAGCCTGGTATACTTTACGGTGTTAGCAAGCGTAACTATATACTTATTGGTTGTACAAGGATTTAGAGTAGAAAGTATTTTTATTGGCCAGATATCAGGAAATATTATTGCTTCTTTGGTCGCTATTTATTTTGCTAGAAAAAGTTATGAATTAAATTTTTCAATAACCAAGTTTAAAGAGATGATATCTTATTCATCCCCTTTGGTACTGTCTAGTATTGGGGTGATCGTAGGATTGTATATTGATAGAATTGCTATTAGAGATTTACTTGGATTTGAAGAACTTGGTATTTATGGTGTAGCTTTTCGATTTACAGCAATTGCTGGATTGGTAATAATTGGATTTCAACACTCATTAACACCTCTGATTTTTAAAAATTACAAAAAGAAAAAAACTCCACTCGAAATATCAAAAATTTTTAATGTGTTCGTTATTCTTGCTCTACTGGTAGTTGCAATGACCATATTATTTTCAAAGGAAATAGTTATTTTATTTACAGCAAAAATTTTTTATAATGCTTCCAACTTAATAACTGTTTTGATCATAGCTGTATTTTTTTCTAATATGCATATTTTTTCACCAGGTTTGCCAATAGCTAAAAAAACTAAACTTATTGCATTAATTGCTTTATTTGGAGCAATTTTAAATACAATTTTAAACTACACTTTGATACCAATGCTTGGGTTGAGCGGGGCAGCTTATGCTACTTTAATAAGTTCAATAACTACTTTTATAATATATTTATTCTTTTCAAATAAGTATTATCCATTACCATATCAATTTAGGAAACAAATTATTTCTTTAACCATTGTATTGATTAGCACTTATAGTGTTGTGAGTATTTTTGATGAAGTAAACCTGATATCAATTTTTATTAAAACAATATATCTGTTATTTGTTTTTGTATTAACAATTTATCTTTTAATGGAAAAAAAATATTTACATCAAATCAGAACGAATATAATTGGAAAAAAAATCAGTAATTAATGAAGAACAAATCATACCTAAATAATTTTTGTTGGAGAAATTTATGTGTGGATTTTTGATATCAATAGCGAAAGATAATATATATTCATCTTCTTGGAAAAATGCTTTTGAGTCAATTCGCCATCGAGGTCCTGATAGTAGCAAAGTTAAATTATATAAGCATAAGTCATTAAAAATAAAATTTGGATTTCATAGGTTGGCTATTGTTGATCACAAAAATAGATTTGCTGATCAACCTTTTGTGACCAAAAAATCAATTTTAGTTTTTAATGGTGAAATTTATAATTACTTATCATTAAGAAAAAAACTACTTGAGAGAAAAATTAGATTCAAGACTAAATCTGATACAGAGGTTTTAGTTAAGTATTTAGAAACATTTGGATTAACGAAAACTTTAAAAGATTTAGATGGGATGTGGTCATTTGTTTGGTTTTTAAAAAAAGAAAATAAAATCTACCTAGGAAGAGATCGCTATGGTGAAAAACCATTATATTATTTTAAAGATGAAAGAAAATTCATAATTTCTTCAGAAATTAAAGCAATTTTACTTTTAACAAAAAAAAAATTTAACATAGATAAAATACCTGCAACCAACTTTTTAAATTATGGAATAGTCAATTACGATAATAAGACTTTATTTTCTGAAATTTTTCAATTACCACCATCATATTATTCAGTTTTAAGTTTAAAAAGTAAATTAAATAATAAATTATTTAAATATTATAACTATAAACAAAAAAATAATAATGAATCTTTTGAGAATAATTCTTTAATATTAAAAAAGAAGTTAACAAAAAGTTTAATTTCAAGACTATCAGATGAAGTAAAAGTTGGATTTTTAATATCAGGTGGTATTGACTCATCAATAAATTATTCCATAGCTAAAAAAATTATAAAAAAAAATGAATTAAATTTATTTTACGCTCCAAGTTTGGATAAAAATAGTAAGGATAACAAAAATATTTCATATCTAGAAAATTATTATAAATTAAAAATCAACAAAGTTTATCTCCCACAAAATAATAAAATATTAATTAAATATTTAAATAAACTTACATGGATTAATGATTATCCCATAGGTAGTGTTGGATCTATTAATCAGTACTTAATTGGAGATGCAGCTAAAAAAATGAAAATTAAAATATTGATCTCTGGCCAAGGAGCTGATGAATTATTTTTTGGTTACTTAAAATATTTTTCCTTCTATTTAATTAACTTAATTAAAAGCAAAAATATTATAAAATTTTTTGTTAATATTATTTATTTAATTAAAAATGATTTTTTTACTCAAATAAAGCCTTACAATATTTTCAAATATTTGAAATTTAATCTTTTTGATAAAAGTAAATTTTTAAATAGAAATTTTCTTAAAATTTCAAACAATTTTAAAAATTTTAAAGATTTAAATAAAAGATCTTTTGATGATATGAATAAATATTCTGTTCCAACTTTGTGCCATACAGAAGATAGAATGTATATGGCATCAGGTATCGAAACTAGATTTCCATATTTAAACAAAGATTTACAAAAATTTTCCTTATCGTTGCCTGATAAATTCAAGTTATCATTTGGTTTTACAAAATATATTTTAAGGAAAGCTTTTATTGAAGAATTACCAAAAAAAATATTATTCAGAAAAGATAAAGAGGGCTTTGAAACTGGAGTGGATAGCTTATTAAAAGACGATAAGAAATTTTTAAAAAAGAAAATTATTAATAAAAATTCTTTAATAATAAAACAAGATATTGTATCGGTTGAATTTTTGAAATATTTTGATGATTATTTAAACTCTTTTTCAACTAAAAAAAATCATGATCTAAATTTTATATTTCGCGTTTTAAGTTTTGAAATTTGGTTAAATATTTTTAAAAAAAATTTAAATTTTGAGAAAAGTAATTGAAATCTCTCTCAAAATTAACTAACTTATGCAACAAATTAGCTTATGACCAAAACAATTTGGTATATTTCAAAATATTGTACTATTTCTAGTAAAAATTCTACTGGTAGTCGAGGCTGGCTTTTGATGGAAGAATTTACCAGAAAAGGCCATGAGTCAGTTGTCATTACTTCAGATAATGATGATTCATATAATGACATCAAAAATAGTTCTATTAGTTTTACTAAAGAAAATGTAAAAATCATTATAATAAAGACTGTAAAATACGTTACTGCAAAATCGTTTAAAAGAGTATTAAGTTGGTTTGATTTTGAGTTTAATTTGTTTCGTTTAGATAAGAAACTTTTACCTAATCCAGATGTAGTAATAATATCTAGCCTTTCTTTATTAACGATCTTAAATGGCATTTATCTTAAGAAAAAATATGGATGTAAATTAGTTTTTGAGGTTAGAGATATCTGGCCATTAACGTTAGTAGAATTAGGAGGATATAGCAATTACAATCCCCTTATAATGATTTTAGCCTTAATTGAAAAAATTGGTTATAAAAAATCGGACGTAATTGTAGGCACCATGCCAAATCTTAGTGCACATGTAAGAAAGGTATTAGGTTACTCCAAACCAGTACATTGTATTCCAATGGGAGTCAGTAAAAGTATGCTTAAAAATAGATTAACTGATACTCCAAGATATATTCAAAAGCATTTGAAAATTGACGATTTTAACATTGTGTACGCAGGTACATTTGGGATGACAAATTCATTAAATACTTTTTTTGAAGCTGCCAAAATGTTAAAAGATCATCCTAATATTAGATTTATTATATTTGGTGATGGGGCTTTAAGAAAAGATTATATTAAACGTTTTGGACATCTATCAAATTTAATTTATTTTACTAAGGTAAAGAAAAATCAAGTTCAAGCCTTTTTAGCTTATGCTGATGTTTTATACTATTCTACTTTTAAATCTGTTGTTTATGATTATGGACAATCTGCAAATAAATTTATCGATTACATGATTTCTGAAAAACCAATAATAGCCTCATATAGTGGCTATCCTTCAATGATAAATGAGGCAAATTGTGGTTATTTTATTCCAGCAGAAGACGTAAATACTTTGGTAATTAAAATTAAAGAATTAATAAAAGTTAATAAATCTGAGAGAAATAGTATTGGAGCTAGAGGTCGAAGTTGGTTAATAAATAATAGAAAATATGAGAAGTTAGCCGATGATTATTTGGAGTTATTGAATTAAGAATTAGAATAAAGATCAGTAAATTAAATATGTATACTCAAAAACAAATAGATAATGTCTCTCAAATTTTGAAAAAAAATAAAACTAATTACTGGACAGGCAATGAATGTAAAAAATTTGAAAAAGAATTTTCAAATTACCATAATGTTAAATATTCAATAGCAGTTTCAAATGGAAGTGTTGCCTTAGAGATTGCTTTAAAGGCATTAAACTTAAAAAAAAATGAGTCTGTTATAGTTACACCAAGGTCATTTATTATATCAGCAAGTTGTGTTTTAAATTTAGGTTTAAAACCTATTTTTGCAGATGTGGATGATAATGGAAATTTAAACATAGAAAGCATAAAAAATTTTTATAATAAAAGTGTAAAAGCAATAATAGTTGTTCACTTAAATGGATTACCCTGCGATATGGATCCAATTATAAAGTTTGTTAAAAAAAATAAAATTTTTTTAATTGAAGATTGTTCCCAAGCTCATGGTGCAATATATAAAAATAAAAAAGTTGGTTCATTTGGAAATATATCTACCTGGTCTTTTTGCCAAGATAAAATTATTTCAACAGGAGGTGAGGGTGGAATGATTTCTACAAATAATAAAAATTTGTGGTTAAAATGTTGGTCATTAAAAGATCACGGAAAAAATTATAAGAATATTTATAAAAAGAAAAAGGGTACTAATTTTAAATGGCTTCATGATGGTCTTGGATCAAATTACCGTATGACAGAAATGCAAGCTGCAATTGGAAGACAACAATTAAAATTGCTGGATAAACAAATTAAAAAAAGGAATTTGATAGCAGATTTATATTTAAAGGGGTTAAAAGATTATTATTTAAAATATGATATTTTAAAGAAACCACATTTTAAAACCAAAAACTATACCTTAATACAAAAATTAGAACACTACACACATGCTTTTTATCGATTAAATTTATTTGTTAATAAAAATAAAATTAACCGAAATTCTTTTTTATACCAACTTAACAAAAAAAAAATTAATTGTGGTGTTGGTTCTTGTCCTGAAATTTATAGAGAAAAAGTTTTTACAAAATTAAAGTTTAATCCAAAAAAAAGATTATTAAATGCCAAGTTGCTAGGTGAGACTAGTGTTATGTTTCCAATTAATCCTAATGAGTCTTTGGTTACGATTAAAAGAGAAATATTGACCATAAAAAAAATAATAGAAAAATTTATTTAAATTATTATCTAATTTCGCCCATTAAATTTTTTGATAAGGTTAGATTTCTTATTTTTTATGAATAAAGACAAACTAATTTTTATAATTGTAAGTAATATAATCCTTAAATCCAATAAAAAACTATGATTTTCCACATACCATAAATCAAGATCGAACTTTCTTAACCAAGTCATCTTATTGTTAGATTTAATTTGTGACCATCCAGTAATCCCTGGCATAACATTGAATCTTTTTAAATGTTTTTTTTTGTAAAATTTTTTGTATTCATAATGCAAAGGTCTTGGTCCAACTAAACTAATATCGCCTTTAAGAATATTGAATAATTGTGGTAACTCATCTAATTTAAAAAATCTTAAAAAATTACTGTAGATATTAATTTGTTGATTTAAATTAATCGTTCTAAATTTAATAATCTGAATTTTTTTATTTTTATATCCACCTCTATATTGAAAAAAAAAAATAGGTCTTCCATTAAATATATAAGATAAAATAATTATAATAATAATAAGTGGAAACCAAATTGGTAAAAAAATTAATACAATAACTAAATCAAAAAACTTTTTTAACATACCGCTATCAATTGACTCAGTTGTTCTTTATTATTAGCACCTACAATTACTTTTTTTACCATTTTATTATTTAAATTGTACATAATTAACTTTTTTAAATTTTTTTTTATTGATTTTTTCTTATTTCCTCCAAAAGTTCTTATTGCAATAATCTTATATTTATTTTGTTTGGCGTAATTATCATTTGGATTTTCGTGCATATTTCTATAAATAGTTATTCCATTAATAAATGGACGACTTCGAATTTTATTTTCATTTTTGTGATAAGGAAAAAAATAAAAAGATTTAATAATTTTTTCTTTTTTTAATTTAATAACTGTATCTTCAATAATATCAAAAGTCCTTTGTTCATAATACAAATATTCTTCAAAATTTTTACATTTGTATCTATTTACTAGCTGAACTATGTAAGCATGTTTTTTGCCTAAATCTTTATAATATTTGTAAATTTTTTTTTCAAATCTTTTTAGACTAAACTTTTTTTTATCTGTATTTGATTCAGAGAGTTTTACAATAAGGGTAAATTTTCTTTTGTTAATTTTTTTTAAACTATTTTTAAGTAAATTATATGAATTGTATTCACTTGATACATGGAGTTGCTTGATTCCTTTTTTATATGCATAATCTAAAAATTTAGATAAAGTATTGCGGTTGTTAAAGTATTTCTTAAGTTTCATAGTGCCAAGCACTATTTTGTTCTTAAATTTCATTTATTGCCAATTTGAATAGCAGCTTTCCATAAAAATCTATCAGAGTCTTTTTTTGGTACAAAGCCATTTCTACCATGCAAAATTTCAGAGTCTTTCCAAAATACAGCATCACCAACATTTAATTTTATTGGAGAGATATTTTCTTTTATTTTTTGAGACGTATTAATAAAATTAAAAAATTTTTCTACATTTTCTAATGATTTTTTAGAATTTTTTTTGGATACACAAAAATAATTAAAATTTATTTTTAGTTTTTTATTTTCAAAATCTAATATTTTCTTTTTATTTGTGTAACCAGTTCTTTCATGCAAAATATCTTCAGTAAATAAAAATTCTAATAATTGGGGGTCATCTTGCTTTAGTATATCTACAAGGACTTTTAAATCTAAAAATATTGTCTCACCTCCTTGTGCTTTATTTGAAAGACAGCACATTATTGTGGCATTAGGAAAATTTGAATTATAACTTCCATCAGTATGTAATGGTTGAGGGTTTGCGCTATGTCTATATGCGTCATTGATATTAGAGTCATATCTTACCTCCATCCAAATTTGATTAGCTTTTTGTTTTGATCTATTTCCGAGATTAACATCTTCAGATAATAGCTTATAATTGCCAATCAAATTTCCAATTCTTTCATAAAAATCTCTGATTTTTTCCTTTTGGATACTACTAGTCAAATGAAACACTTTATTCTCCTCAATCATCCATTCATCAACAATTGATTGAGCAAAATCTTTATTAAATTTTTCATTAATGTTGTATTGTTGTATCATAAGTTAAATTTACTATATTCTAAATTTTATGATTTTAAATATTTTTATTTATGAATAAAAAATTAGCAATAATTGGAGCAGGTGGTCATGGTAAAGTTGTTGGAGAAATTGCTTTACTGAATAAGTATAAAATTATTGATTTTTTTGATGATAAAATTAGCGAAATAAAAAATTATCCATTTAAAATAGTTAACAATGTCAACTATTTAAAAAAAAATTTGAAAGATTATGATGCTTTTTTTGTTGCTGTTGGAGATAATCACATGAGGAGTAAAAAAATAGAGTGGCTTAAAAATAAAAAAGTTAATATTATTAGTTTGATACATCCTAAATCAACTTTAAGTAAATTCAGTGATTTAGGAATAGGAACTTGTATTATGGCCAATGCTGTCGTAAATCCTGGAACTTTAGTTAAAGATGGAGTTATCATCAATACATCTGCATCAATTGATCATGATTGTGTGATTGAGGACTATTCACATATTTCTCCTAATTGTTCATTATCTGGAAATGTAAGAATCGGAAAATTCACTCATCTTGGCACAGGTACTTCTGTTCATCCAGGAACTGAGATTGGAAAGGATGTAAGAACCGGAATAGGCTCAAGAGTTTTTAAAAATATTTTAAATCAAAAAATTTTTAAAAGCTAAAATTTAAAGATAAATACAAGCTGAAAATATAATATTAGAATAACTTTCATAAATATTTAAAAAATTTAAATAAATTTAGTGATATTTTTGAATAGGTATGATCATGTCAGAAACTTGATTTTCAATTGAGTTCTTTTAACTAGGCTTAACTTTTCTCCAAAAAAATATAGGGAGTAACAATCCACACAAATTGCCTAAAAACCTCTCCTCAAAACAGAATCTTTTAACAATGATATAAAATTATAAATTAGTATTTTAAAATATTCTATGCTCAAGATGATATATTTTTAATTTCTTTAGCTTGTTGTCCAAATACTATTATTGGCTTATTTGATTTTATAATATTTTCTGCTTCTTTAAATACATTGATTTTGTATTCTTCTTCATCAATTTTAATAACTGTAATATTTTAACATAATGCTATACTACTAATATATTTAAAATAACAGTAATTATTTGCTCCGTGATGTAATGATAAAATATTTAAAAAAATCCGTAAATAGCATCTTAAACCTTCAACGTAATTCAAAGCAGGCGATTGCTATATTAACAGATATAGGCTTATGTATTTTATTTACTTGGTTAGCATTTTATTTAAGATTAGAAAAGTTTATCAAAATAAATGATATAACAATCTTATCAGTACTTATTTCAATATCTTTGGCAATCCCAATATTTTGGTTATCAGGATTGTATAAAACAATGTTTCGTTTTGCAGGGTTATCTATAATCTTAAATGTAGCATTGGCTTCATTGGCATATGGATTATTGTATTTTGCAATCATTGGCATATATGGAATTAAAGGTATTCCAAGATCTATAGGTATTATTCAACCTTTATTATTATTTTTAGGAATTTTAAGCTCAAGAGTAATTATTAAACATTTATTTAATAAAATTTTAACAGAAAACACTAGAAATAAAAAAAACGTATTAATTTACGGAGCAGGTAGTGCTGGAAGGCAATTGCTGACTAGTTTGGAGAATAATCCCGAAATGAATGTAGTTGGTTTTTTGGATAATAATAAAAAACTTCATAATCAAATATTATTTGGTCAAACTATTTATGATCCATCTAATGTACTTGAATTAGTAAATAATAAAAATGTTAGTTTAGTCTTGCTTGCCTTGCCATCAATTTCTCGAATAAAAAGAAATCAAATCATTGATGATTTAAATAAATACAAAATAATAGTTAAAACTCTTCCAAGTATTCAAGATATTGTTGATGGTAAAATTTCAGTATCAGATATTAAAGATTTAACTATTGAAGACCTTTTGAATAGAGATCAGGTGCAACCAAGTTTAGACTTGTTATCTAAAAATATTAATTCAAAGGTTGTATTAGTAACAGGGGCTGGTGGCTCAATTGGTTCAGAAATATCTCGTCAAATTATAAGACTTAATCCAAAAAAATTGTTACTTTTAGAATTAAATGAATTTGCTCTCTATAAAATTAGTGAAGAGTTAAAAAATATTATGCCAAATTTAAAAATTATTCCTCTACTAGTGAACATACAGAACTCATCTAGACTAAATGAGGTTTTTAAAATTTTTAAAGTAGATACCGTCTATCATTCCGCAGCTTATAAACATGTACCTTTGGTTGAAGAAAATATTTGTGAAAGTGTTAAGAACAATGTATTTGGAACCTTTTTTATTGCACAGTTAGCAATAAAACATAATGTTTCAACTTTTGTTTTAATTTCAAGTGATAAAGCAGTTAGAGCAACGAATATTATGGGAGCAAGTAAGAGGCTTGCTGAGATTTGTATTCAAGCTCTTTATCATCAACAAAAAAAACTTCAAAAAAATAATTGTAATTTTGCAATTGTACGTTTTGGAAATGTTTTAGAGTCATCGGGCTCTGTAATTCCTAAATTTAAAAAACAAATTAGTCATGGTGGACCAGTAACCTTAACACACCCTGAAGTTACTCGTTATTTCATGACTATTACTGAGGCATCTCAATTAGTTATTCAAGCAGGTGCAATGTCATTAGGTTGTGAAGTATTTGTTTTAGATATGGGGGAAAGTGTAAAAATTAAAGACTTAGTATATAAAATGATAAAGCTTTCTGGGCTAACAGTTAAAAATACTGAAAATTTAGAAGGAGATATAGAGGTAAAAATAATAGGTCTTAGACCAGGTGAAAAATTATATGAAGAGCTTTTACTAGGAGACAATCCTGAAAAAACTTATCATGAAAAAATCCAAAAAGCACACGATTCTTTTATTCAATTAGATCAATTAAAAATACATTTAGATAATTTGTCTATTTTATTAGAAGATGATAGAGCAGATGAAGTTAAAGAATTGCTTTACAAATTAGTTCCATCTTATAAATCAAATTCAAAAATTATTGATCATATACATAAAGAACAGTTGAAGTTTAAAAAAAATAATAAATCAATCTCAAATATTAACAATCAAGAAAATAATATTTTTAGGATCAAATAATATAATTAAAAATAATCTTAATTTAAATTCTCGTGAATAGTATGAAATTTTCAAGTACAATTTTAATAAATTTGACAATAGTTTCGATTATACCATTTTTAATTTTGGGACCTTTTTTTCCAGATTTAATTGTAAGCTTTTCAGCTTTATTTTTCTTATATTATGTATTTAAAAATAAAAAATTTGTCTATTTTGGAAATAAACCTTTAATTATTTTTTTTATTTTTTGTATTTATTGTGTCTTGTTAAGTATTTTTGTGGCTGAAGAAACCATGCTAAGTTTTGAAAGCTCTTTGTTTTACTTTAGAATAGGAGTTTTTAGTTGTCTTATTTGGTATTTAATTGATAAGAGTGAGAGTATTTTTATATATTTTTATTACACATTAATCATATGTTTTTCAGTTTTAGTTATTGATGGTTATTACCAGCATTTTATTGGAGAAAACATAATAGGATTAAGAAAAATCCCACTACGTATTTCATCTTTTTTTGGAAATGAGCTTATCATGGGCTCATATTTGTCAAGACTGTTTCCATTATTATTTGCATTATTTATTGTTAAAAAAAAGCAAAAATTTGAAATTTATTATATAGGATTTTTATTTGTCTTAGTTGATTTATTAATTTATCTATCAGGTGAACGATCTGCTTTTTTCTTTTTAAATTTATCAACAATATTTATAATTATTTTAATTAAAGAATATCAGAAATTTAGATTATTGACGTTTATTGTAGCGTTCATAGGTATTTTTTTGATGACACTCACTAATCCAAATTTAAGTGATAGAATGTTTAAAAGTCCTACTAAAAATATTAATTTGTTAAAGAGTTCTGATAGTACTATCATTTTTACTGAGGCCCACGATAGTTTATTTCGTACAGCTTTTAACATGTTTAAAGACAAGCCTTTATTTGGCCATGGTCCTAAAATGTTTAGAGTTAAATGTAATGTAAAAAGTTATCAAGAAGGCATTAAACCATGTGATACGCACCCTCACAATTTTTATTTACAATTGTTGGCTGAAACTGGGATTATAGGTTTTTTGTTTTTGTTTAGTTTTTTTATCTATGTTTTATATATGTCTTTAAGACAATTTATATCCATAATATTTAATCAAAAAAGATATTTAACAGATTATCAAGTATGTTTACTGTCTGGAGTACTTATAACAGTTTGGCCCGTTACAACAAATGGAAATTTTTTTAATAATTGGCTTATGATAGTTTATTGTCTGCCAATTGGATTTTATCTTCAATCTATTTATTGTAAAAAAAATTCAAAATGAGTAATAATAATTTAATATATATATTAATAGTTTTTAATGTTTTTTTTAATAAAATTTTATTAAGATAAAATTTACTAAATATTTAAAATTTAATGAAAAACAAAACCTTTTTATACACTTATGATTATGAGATAGATTTTATAGAATTATTCAAATTATTCTGGGATGAAAAAATTAAAATTATTTTAATAACATTTGTTTCAATTATGATAAGTTTTGCTTATATTCATTCTAGTCCTAAATTAGTTAATAGTTCATTAACTTTTGAGTCAGGAAATTTATTTAACCTTAAAGTATTTCAAATAACAAACTTCGATGAAATCTTTTTTGAGGAAAATGCAGTTTTAAAAATATTTACTAAAGAATTCAACGATCATGAAGAATTAGTTTTTGTTTTAAGTAATGATAAAAAAATTAAAAAGGAAATTTCAAAATTATCTAAATCTAACCAGCGAGAAAAATTATATAATTATGCTCAATTTTTTAATTTGGAATATCGAGGAGGTAAATCATTTTTAAATTTTATATGGCGTGATACGAGAGAAGCTGAAGAAATCTTGGAAAAAACAATAGAACTTACAATAATAAATACAAAAAAAAATATTTTTGAGAGCCTAGAATTTTATTTTGAAAGTGAAAAAAATAAATTAGTTGAAAGCGACTTAAGCAATATAGAATATTTATTAGAACAAAGTGCAATTGCAAGAGAATTAAATTTAACTGAAAACTATATAAGCAGTAGTGTCTTATTTAATTTTAATGTAAATAATTATGGAGAATATTTACGAGGATATAAAGCTATTGATAAACAAATTGACCTTATCAGAAATCGCAAATATTCTAAATATGATACTGAAAATGTTAAAAAAAAAATAAACACATTAAAATTAAAAGAAAATACGAATGATCTCATTCATTATAATTTTATTAATTTAATTTCTAAAGCAGATCTAAATTCAGGAAAGGTTTACATTTTATCAATTTTCCTAGGTTTATTTATTGGATTATTATTCGTCCTTATCTCTAATAAACATATGATAAAAAAAGTCTTTATTGATAAAAAGATTAATTAAGTAAACTTCATTCTATCTAATTTTAAGCTTTTTAAATTTAAAAAAAATATAAATTAATCTTTACAATGTTGTCTAATTTTAGTAATTAATCTTGCCTGGTAATTATTGCGAAAGTGTAATACCCGATCCCATTCCGAACTCGGAAGTCAAGCCTTTCAGCGCCGATGGTACTTTGTCTTAAGACACGGAAGAGTAGGACA
>MDSV01099129.1_pt1 | contig 42474 bp, 36 predicted proteins | sample 810851 | NCBI WGS metagenome assembly MDSV01 (sample SAMN05326640, study PRJNA326480) | marine metagenome | isolation source: seawater | place: Atlantic Ocean: North East | collected 2012
GAAAACTTAAACAAGATGAAGATAAAGCTACATATACTGACTTTGATAGTATGGGTTATAACAAAAGGAAAGCTGAGATATATCTAGAAAGTAATCAAGAAAAAGATCTTTATAGGTATATAATATTTCGACCACCACACATTTATGGACCTGGAAGTTTGCCAGGGACTATACCTAACCATGGCAGAGATAAAGACCTAATCGAAACAATAAATAATAATATTCCTCTGAAATTAATTCATAATGGCTTGGGGCTAATTCAACCAATCTATGTTCTAGATCTTGTTAAAATTATTTTTTATTTTATAGAGAACAACTTACTAGATAACCAAATTTTTAATTGCCCAGGGCCTTCTCTGATGACACATAAAGATTATTATTTGGCTTTTGCAAAACTTTTAAATAAACAACTAGTTATTGACGATACATTCATAACCGAAATAGACAATGTTAACCCTTTTCCTTATAATCATAGGTATTACGATAATAAAAAAATTCAAAAGTTTTTGGAAAACTTCGAATATACAGAATTTTATGAAGGCATAAGTCAATGGCTCCAAGAACTAAAGAGTTAGTTTTCTTCTTTCAAATATATAAGTTTTAATAATATGAAGGCAATAATGTATCATTATATAAGAAAGTATGATCCAAAATTTCCTTTCTTTCGTTATTTAAATTTTGAAAATTTTAAAAAACAGTTAGATTTTTTTGAAGATAAGTATGGCTTTGTTTCACTTGAAGAGTGGAAAAATTATATTCTGACAAGCACAAACTTAGAGCCTCCAAATGGTGTAATTTTAACATTTGATGATTCCGTATCTTGTCATTATAATTATGTGTTTAACGAACTTGTTCAAAGAAATTTATGGGGTATTTTTTACATTCCAACACAACCATATACAGAACAAAAAATGCTAGACGTACACAGAATTCATTTGCTATGCGGAGCAATTGACTCTAATAAATTAATATCTTTATTAAATAATCTGATTTCTGAAGAAATGATTCCTGATAAAAAAAGGGAAGAATTTAGCGAAAACACTTATTTAAATCAAAAAAATTCGCAAAATGTTATGATGATTAAAAAAACACTTAACTACTTTATATCTTATAATTACAGAGAAATGATTTTAGATGAATTATCTAAATTGCTAAATTTTAACTCTTTTAATACCTCATTTTATGTTTCTCAGAAAAATATAGTTAAAATGAATAATAGCGGAATGATAATTGGATCTCACACAGTTAGTCACCCTGTAATGAGTAAATTAGATCTGGATAATCAAAAAATCGAAATTAATGAATCATTTAATTTCTTAGAATCAATATGTGATGTTGACCATAGAACGTATTGCCACCCATACGGGCAAGCACATACCTATAATGAAGACACTATTAAGACTCTTAATAATTCTAACGTTGCTTATTCATTTAGTGTTAAAAGTGAGGACTTCAGTTACAATATAAAACCCCAACACATTCAAATATTACCCAGATATGATTGCAATGAATTTGAATATGGCAAGACAAGTTAAATTTAAACTTTTCCTAAGAAAATAAAATTTAATTATTTATTTTTCTGATGGACCCACCATCATCTCAGGCCTAACAACTCTCTCGAAAGTTTTATCATCAACAAAACCCATCTTTACAGCTTCTTCTTTTAAAGTTGTCCCATTATTGTGCGCTGCCTTAGCAACTTTGGTTGCATTATCATATCCTATAGTTGGTGCAAGAGCAGTTACTAACATCAAACTCTCTCTCATTAATTTTTCTATCCTATCCTTATCAGCTTTAAGGCCTACCAAAAGATTATCAGTAAATGAACTACAGGCATCTGATAAAATCTGAATTGACTGAAGCACATTATACGAAATCATGGGCTTATAAACATTTAATTCGAAATGACCTTGACTTCCAGCAAAGCCAACAGCAGCATCGTTACCCATTACTTGCACGCATACTTGTGTAAGAGCTTCACACTGGGTTGGGTTTACTTTGCCAGGCATAATTGAACTTCCAGGCTCGTTCTCTGGAAGAATTAACTCACCTATTCCACAACGGGGGCCTGAACCAAGAAATCTAATATCATTAGCAATTTTGAAAAGACTTGAAGCAACAGTTTTTAAGCTCCCAGAAAACTCAACTAATGCATCATGAGACGCCAATGCTTCAAATTTATTTGGCGCTGTAATAAACGGCAGCCCTGTTATTTCAGAAATTTTTTCTGCAACCATCCCATCCCAACCTCTAGTGGTATTTAAACCCGTTCCAACTGCTGTACCTCCTTGAGCTAGTTGATAAATATTGATTAGGGATTGTTTTATTCTCTCAATACCAGTTTTGACTTGAAACTTATAACCAGAGAATTCTTGAGATAACTTCAATGGTGTAGCATCCTGAGTGTGCGTTCTCCCTATTTTAATTATTCCATCAAATTCTATGATTTTTTTATCCAAAGAATTCGCAAATTTCTCTAAACTGGGTATTAATAGAGAATTAACAGTTTGGGCTGTTGCCACATGCATTGCAGTAGGAAATGTATCATTCGAAGACTGAGACATATTACAATGATCATTTGGGTGAACTGGATCCTTGGAGCCAACTTTACCTCCAAGAATTTCTATAGCTCTGTTCGCAATAACTTCATTTGCATTCATATTTGATTGTGTTCCAGAACCAGTTTGCCAGACAACTAAAGGAAAATCATCATCGAATTTACCACTAATTACTTCTGAAGCACCCTGCACTATTGCGGATCCTATTTTCTTATCAAGCTTTCCATTTTCAATATTTACTTGAGCACATGCTTTTTTAATTACACCAAGAGCTCTAATTATAGCAATTGGTTGTTTTTCCCATCCAATTGGAAAATTTACTATTGATCTTTGCGTTTGAGCCCCCCAATATCTATCTTCTGGAACATCAATTGACCCAAAGCTATCATTTTCAGTTCTAATTTTTTTCATCATATTCTCCGAAAAGTAAGTAAATTATAATTTAATTATTTATGAGCCTCATTGATAAAAAACATAAAACAAACGCTTAATTGTTATGCTATTTTTTGACACTTAATCCCAATTCAATACTCTTTCCCCCAAAAGCCTTCCAAAAGTAAGTGCTGGAAGCAATGACATGCCACTTAAATACGTTTTGCCTGAGATTCTTGATTTTCCATAAATTTCTCCAGCAGCATAGAGATTTGATATCGGTTGATCACTCTCATTAAGAACTTGAAAATTATCATTAACATCTAGCCCTCCAGGACTCAAAACAGTGAAACCTACAGCTCTTATAGCTAGATATGGAGGCCTATTAATAGGCCTTGGAAGAGATTCTCTTTTAAAATGGTCAGTCTTGATTTTTTCAACAGCTAAGTTGTAATCATGGACTGATTCTTTAAGTTTAATTTCATCCATGCCACATTCTTTTGCAAGTTTTTCAAGTGTATCAGCTTGGAAGTATGAAGGATGCTGACCATACAAATTTTTAGCATGCTCCCTTTCAATTTCATGATTTATATTTGGTGAATTCTGCCTGATTCCTTCATCAAAAATAATATACATTTCCATACCTGGTTGGCTAAGAAGCGCATGCTCTCTATGATCAACACTTGGATGATCTTCTCTAACAAACCTTTCACCTTCACTGTTTACGAAGATTTCCCATGGCTGACGCATACCAGGGTTAAGAATTAAACCGCTTCTTACTGATAAAGGATCGTTAGGGTCTTGCATTATACCTGCAAAAGAACACAAGAACTCATTTCCTCCATCAACCTTAGCACCTACTTTCTGAGCAGCTAATAACCCTTCACCCCTAGAATAAGGGTTACACCAAGACCTAAGTGGATATTCTGGTGTAAGTGTGTTCCATAAATTTTCATTAGCTGCATAACCACCAGTAGTTAAAACAATATTTTTCCCATATATTTCAGCAATAGTTCCGTCTCTGGCTTCAATATTAATTCCTATTACTTTATTATCGTCATAGATTAAACTCTTCAGCTTAGTCTCTAGACTAAGCGTTACCGAGCCTTTAGCAATTTCATTATCCAAAATTGGCTCCATTGCCTCTAATACCGATAAACCCCCATTTGGACCCCACGCATATCTCCTCACTCTTTGAGGTTCATGTCCATGACCTGCTACAGGAGTTTCTGGAGAAACTTCAAAACCATTATCCATTAACCAATCAAAACTTTCTGCAGCATTTTCAATAGCTATTTTTGCTAGGGTAGGATGCAAGTTACCTCCTGAAATTCGCATACAATCTTCAAAATGCCATTCTGGATAGTCCTCAATACCTAATTTTTTTTGCAACTTTGTTCCAGCCGCTGTCATTTGACCTGTAGACCAGTGCAAAGTTCCTCCTATTCGATTGTCCGCTTCGATTAGAAGAACTTTAGCATTACGTTGACCAGCAAAAATTGCTGCTGGGATACCTGCAGTACCTGCTCCAACAACAATAACATCCCAGATTTCTTCCATTTTAAATCCCCCTTTTATTCTAGTCTATTTTTATGTTTAAATATATTATCTTTCCAAACACCTTCTTTAACTTTACCATTACTATACTTATACCTTCCTAAACCAAAGTACTTTCCATCCTTAAAATAGCCCTCGTATTTGTCTCCGTTTATAAGGAAGTACTCTCCGTAACCATTAAACTTGCCATTTTTAAAAGAACCTACATATTTTGTCTTGTTTGAAAAAATCAAAACACCTTCTCCACTTTCTTGATCATTTTCAAAATTTCCTTCGTATTTATTGCCATTAGAAAAAAGAAGCAAACCTTTTCCGTGTCTTTTCCCGAATTTGAATCCCCCTTCATATTTATATTCTTTGCCACTGATATAAATTCCTTGCCCATGAAATTGACTGTCTTTAAATTCACCTTTATATGAATCACCATTTGGATATTTGTATAGCCCCATACCTTCCATTAAACCCTTTTTGAAATCACCTTCATATTTTGCACCATCACTCCAAAAATAAACGCCTTTCCCATGTTCGTTTCCATCCTTAAAAAAACCTTGATACTCACCTACCTTTTTATTCTTCTTAATATTTATATAAATTCCCTGACCGTTGATTTTACCTTTAACGAAATCACCTAAGTAATAAGACCCACTTTCCAATGTTAATTTGCCTTTACCTTGCGGCTTTCCATTTTCAAAAAAACCTTTGTAAATAGAACCATTCGAATATGAATAAATTCCATTTCCGTGCTTTTTATTATTTAACCAAAACCCTTTGTATTTAGAACCATCTTCAAAAACAAAATCCCCAATACAGTTATGAAAAAATTTATTTTCTCCAGTTGGGCACTTTTCTAGAGCTGAAACACTCTTTAAAACATTTGGCAGAAATAAAAAAAAGATAATCAGTAAGAAAACAATATTTTTCAATTTATACCTCCAGAAATTTAAATTCTATAATTATACACTTTATAATTCAAATTATTTTTGGAGGGCGATAAGGGACTTGAACCCTTGACATGCTGATTAAGAGTCAGCCGCTCTACCAACTGAGCTAATCGCCCAACACAATTTATATATATATTGACTATATTTAATTTAAGAACAATATTTTTCAATTACTTTTGATTTTAGCTAAAAAAATATACATAATATAAAGTCCCTATTTAATATATGATTTTGTCATTTTATTAGAAAATTTAATCATATACTTTTAAAAGATTGCCAAATTGCTTAAAAAAATTTTCATTTGGCTTAACGCCCTTTTCGTCTGAATACTCGCTCTTCAAAGATTTAAGAAAAAACATTGGCAATGAACCTTTTTTACCCGTATCAATTGAACCCCTCTCCTCAATTTCAAAGATTTCTTTAACTTGTTCGAATGTAGACTCTGATATATTAATCTTTCCTGGCTCACTAAAACTTTCCATTAAAGACGCGACGTTGACTGAATCACCCCAAATGTCATAAGTAAACTTGTTATCTCCTACAACTCCAGACATAACAGGACCACTATTAATGCCTATTCGCATCTGCCAAGGCTTCATTCTCAATTTTTCTCTTTGGTCATTTGCCTTACTTAAATATGACATCATTTCTAACGAGGCAAGACATACTTGAACTGCATGACCTCTATTTTCACTTGGTAAACCAGCAGCACACATATATGAGTCTCCTATGGTTTTTAATTTCTCAATTTTATTTGATTTTATAATTTTATCAAAAGCTGAAAAATATTGATTAAGCAAATCAATCAACCCTTTTGGCTCCATATTTTCAGAAAGTTTTGTAAAATCACAGAAATCACTAAAAAGTATACTTACATTTCCAAAAAATTTAGGCTCTACTCTTTCTGTCTCTCTTAATTCGTGAGCCACTTTTGCTGGTAAAATATTTAATAATAAATTATCAGCCCTGCTTTTCTCTATGGCTAATTCTTCATGCATTTTATCTCTATCTTTAATTGCTAAGTCCATTTCAGTAACAACTCTTCTTAATTCTAGTTGAGCAACCACTTGCCTGGATAACCTTCTGATGGATTCTTTTTGGTTTCCTGTCAAATCCCTTTGTTCAAAATCCACACAGCAAATGGTTCCCACAGCATGACCTGATGGAGTTACAAGAGGCATCCCTGCATAAAACTTTAAATTGGGCTCTCCTTTTACATTAGGCAGCTCAGCAAATCTCTCATCCTTTGAACAATCTGGGACTAATAAAAGATCATTCTGGCAAATTGTTGTTTGACAAACTGATACATCTCTTGGGGTTTGAATCATGTCCTCAGGAAGACCATATTTTGACTTAAACCACTGCCTGTCTTCGTCCATAAACTGTATAAAAGAAATTGGGCACCCAAGTATTTCCGCAGCTAATTCCGTTATTTCATCAAAAACCATCTCAGGCGCGGTATCTAAAATTTTATAATCTTTGAGCTTTTCTAACCTTTCAGTTTCATTTTCCGGTTGTGGATTGCTCATAAATTTCTCCATAATATTGATTAAAAAAAATCATAAATATACACCCAAGATGATACTAGAATTAGCTAAAATAACAACTTATTTAAATTTATCAGTCTTTGAGTTGATGCCTTCTCACTGAAGAACCTTTTTGATAAGGTTTAACTCCTTGATCCCACAACTTCTTTGCGAGTTTTTTTGCAGATCTCAGTTCTTCATCTGTCATAAGTTTTTTTAACATTTTTTTATTTTCCTCTGCGCCATCTAATTTTTGGGAAGCAGTAATTGCAGACCAGGCGTAAGAATAAACAAAACTCCTTTTTATACCTCTGCCTTTAAAGTAAGCTATAGAAAGTTGCATCTGAGCTTCTTCATGCCCATGCAGAGCAGCCTTTCTCCACCATTTCACAGCTTTAGCTTGGTCATATTTTACACCCCACCCTTCATTATACATAGTACCCAACCTGTACTCAGCATTAACATTTTTTTGTTTTGCGGATTTAATAAAGTATGACAAAGCATATTTATGGTTTTGAGGGATGCCTTGACCTTTTCTAAACATTTCGCCTAATTGATACTGCGCTTCAGAGTTACCCTTTGCAGCTAGTGGCTTCAGAACTTTTAAAGCCTTTTTGTAGTCACCACTAACCCTGGCTTTTGTGCCTTCCTTAATAATAAGCGTTAGCTCATCATCCATCAATGATTGAGCTAACGTAAAATTGTTAAAAATAAACAAAAATAATATCAGAACGAAAAATGTATAAATATTTTTCATAAATTAATTTATATAATCGTCATACAAAAAATACATTTCTCCTACAGTATTTTTTATTCTTAATATCTTTAAATTTAAATACTCAGCATCTTTATGAAAATTTTTTAACTTATCCTTTGAAGGGAATTGAATAACTGTAACTCTCTCCCAGTCGGTTCCTTGAGTTATTATTTCTGGTTTGCCAGTCATAAGAACCTCTGCATTATATTTTTTTAAAATATCTGGGGCTAAACTCATATACTCATCTATCCACATAAGATTTTTTGTATCTCTAGACGAGAACCCAATCAAATAAGCCTTCATGAATCAAAACTAGTTAATCTTTGTTTTTTTTTCATATCAAACATTATAGCAACTATAAAAATGATTACTATTAAAATCATTAATGGAACAGCTCCAATTCCCACACCCGTCCAACCAAAAAATTCTAACAAAGCTCCAGAACCAATAGATGATACGGCAACAGAATAAAAAACCACAAAATCATGAAGCCCTTGAGCCTTCCCGGCTTCATTAGGTTGATAAGTTTTAGTTAGAAGAGAAGTACCCCCAACAAACATAAAATTCCACCCTAAGCCTAAAAAAAACATAGAAGACCAAAAATGTATTAGCTCTACACCAAGAACTGCGAATGAAATTGAAATAAACATCATCAAAATTCCAAAGGCAATAACTTTTAATACCCCAAATTTATTTATCAAAGTTCCTGTGAAAAAAGAAGGAGCAAACATAGCCACAACATGCCACTGAATTACTAACTTAGCGTCAGTAAGTTTATGACCACAATGCTCAATCATAGCTATTGGTGTCGCAGTCATAATTAAGATCATAATTGAAAAACCTATGGTGCTTGACGCAACAGATAGAATAAATAATGGTTGCTTGATTATCTCAATTAATTTCCTTGATTGTGATTCAATTCTTTCTATACGAACCCTTGGAATTTTTATTAAAGATATAGAAAAAATTGAAAGTATTAATATAAAAAGTATAGCAAAGTAACTACCAAGGTATAGATGACCTTCTATAGCATCAGATGTCTTAGAAGCAATTTCAGGACCAAAATAAGCAGCAAAAACCCCACCTGCAAGTACAAAAGAGATAGCCTTAGCCCTAAAATCTTTATCAGCTATATCTGCAGCTGCGAATCTATATTGATGCGCAAATGCACTAAAACATCCAATTAGAAATACTCCTGCAGTAAAGCCCCAGAAAAATTTCATATAAATGCTTGTAATGCATATTAAGCAACCGAAAATAGCTATGACATTCCCTATATAAAATCCAATTTTTTTTCCCTTTATACTCATCAATCGTGAGGCTGGAGCAGTCGTCAAAGCAGTTCCAATCACCATTGCTGAAATTGGAATCGTTGCATAAGCTGGATTAAAACTTATTAATTGATACCCAATCAGCCCTGCTGTTAATGCCAGAACAGAAGTGGTAGATGTAAAAAAAGCCTGACATAATGACAAAATCATTACATTCTTTTTTGCCTGTATCATTCAAAACACCTATTAAAATCGAGACAATTTATAAATAATTTTATGGCGCGCTCGGAGGGATTCGAACCCCCAACCACCTGATTCGAAGTCAGGGACTCTATCCAGTTGAGCTACGAGCGCAAAAATATGATTAATTAATTCTAAGAACTTAATTCTTGAAAAATTTGATAAATTCATAATTTGATTTATATTCTTTTTCATTAAACAGAGTATTTTACTAAATTTTTTTCAAATTCATTTAGTCGTTTCCAAATACTTCTAAGCTCAGTAATAGTGGTCCAGTTATGAAGGAATAATGCAAAACCTCCATGAACCCTTTGAAAAGCATTTGACACTTGCACTACAACTCCTAGTAGGACTGCACCCGAAAAAAGACTTGGACCAACAATTAAATAAGGAACGATTACCATAAATTGATCATAAACTCCCATCCATGTATCAAAATAGCCATAATGAAGGTAAAGTCTATGATAATTAAATCTTATTCCTGTGAACAAACTAATTAAATTTTCTGGCTGAGCATATGTTTCTTTATCATCTTCGCCAAGAACTAAATCTTTTCTAAACGCAGCTTCAACTTTTTGATTATTGTATTCTAAACCTGGTAACTTAATACCCACAAACCAAGATATTACTAAACCTCCTATGGAAACAAACAGAGCTGTCCAAACTAACGAACCCGGTATATCAGAAAAAAAGGGAATTGAAACCGTGCTACTTAAACCCCACAAAACAGGGATGAAAGCTACAAGAGTCATTATTGCTCTAATTACTTGCAAACCTAAAGACTCAACTATTCTAGCAAATCGATTACAATCCTCCTGAATTCTTTGACTTGCACCTTCTATATCTTCCCTAACATTTCTCCACCTAGGAATGTAGTCAAATGTAATAGCTTCTCTCCAGCGCAACCCGTAAATTCTCGTGAACCAGCCTGTTAAAACTGCAAGTATTACATAAGGCAGAGCTAATACAGCAAACGAAGGCTCACCTTCAAATCCATTAACCAAATAATCAATACCAATTAATTTAAAGTAAAATAAATTAACACCTTCTTGAACGTTATCTTTATATTCACCAGCCTTCTGAAGTAAATTGTAGAAACCTCCATACCAAGTATTTATAGCAACAGTAAGTTGAACTTGCACCCATAGAGATATAACTAATATAGCCCCTCCTCCATAAGACCATTTTGCCCACTTCCTAGAATAAAAAAAAGCTTTAATCATTTTTTTCCCACAAATTTTCTTTTTAATTTAATGTCTTTTATAAAAATTTAATCTCTCCAATTTTGCAACTGATGTTTTAGCCTTATTATTTCTTCGTGAATAGAAACTTTTCTTTTTTGCAGATCTTTAAGCTTATTTATTTCCATTGGGTCGCTTTTAATTTCACTATCGAATTTTTGCGCATTCATATGCAAAATAATTCTATCTAGCTCATAGTGCTCATTTTCAAGTCTATTTAATTGTTTTTTTATTGATTTAATATCAGACATCAATTTCTACTCAATGAAAAATAAAAATCTAATAAACAGAAAACCATAGCTAAAGGCACCATCTAAAATAATTAATACAAGTCAATAAACATATAGAAGTTGATAGATTCAACAACCCTCAATGAAGAGGGTTGTTGATAAATATAAATGTTTTCGAAACTTTTAAATAAAGAACTAGTGTTAGAATACTACCACTAAATGAAGTAATATCAAGCCATAATAATACAAGATATAGGGTTAGAGAGAATCCTTTAAATAATCAAATAAATTTTTCAAACTTATCAACTACTTAGGGAAGATTTATAAGTTATTCTTTCGGGAAGGTTTGTTTTCCCACCTGATCTCCTTTTCAAATCCTCTTCATAATCCTGATAATTTCCCTCAAACCACTCAACGTGGCTGTTACCTTCAAAGGCCAAAATGTGTGTTGCAATTCTATCTAAAAACCATCTGTCATGACTAATCATAATAATACAACCAGCGAATGACTCTAGGGCATCCTCCAAAGCTCTCAAGGTATCGACATCCAAATCATTTGTAGGCTCATCCAAAAGTAAAACATTTGAGCTGGACTTTAACATTTTAGCTAAATGAACCCTATTCCTCTCACCACCTGATAAATTACCTACTTTTTTTTGTTGATCACTTCCCTTGAAATTAAAAGCCCCAACATAAGCCCTACTTTGAATTTTACGTTTTCCAAGGTCCACCTCATCTTCCCCTTCACTTATCTCCTCCCAAACAGTTTTTTGATTATTTAAAGATTCTCTAGACTGATCCACATAACCAAGCTTGACCGTCTCGCCAATCTTAATTTTTCCTGATTCACACTTATGATGGCCAGTTATTAAATTAAATAATGTTGTTTTACCAGCTCCATTTGAACCAATAATTCCAACTACTGCCCCGGGGGGTATTTTAAAAGTTAGATCATCAAAAAGAATTTTTTCCCCAAAACTTTTCTTAAGATTTTCAATTTCTATTACTAAATCTCCAAGTCTTGGAGCTGCTGGAATTAAAATTTGTGCTGAAGAGAGGGTTCTGTCTTGTTGTTTTTCTAATAGTTCTTCATAAGCTCTGATTCTTGCTTTACCCTTAGATTGTCGAGCTTTAGGAGTTTGTCTAACCCATTCAAGTTCATTCTTTAAAGTTCTTTGTCTCGACTCTTCATGTTTACCCTCTAACTCCAAGCGTTTTTGTTTTTGTTCCAACCAAGATGAATAATTACCCTTCCAAGGAATACCTTCTCCTCGATCAAGCTCTAGTATCCATTGCGCTACGTTATCTAAAAAGTATCTATCATGAGTTACCGCAACTACTGTGCCAGGGTATTCACTAAGAAATTTTTCAAGCCATGAGACAGATTCTGCATCCAGATGATTAGTAGGCTCATCCAAAAGAAGCATTTCTGGTTTTTCAAGTATTAATTTACATAAGGCTACACGCCTTCTTTCTCCACCGGAAATATTTGAAACATTTATATCACCATCAGGACATCTTAAAGCACTCATTGCTTGGTTTGCAATTCTCTCGACTTCCCAACCACCAATTGTATCAATTTTTGACTGAAGCTCACCCTGATATTCTAATAATTCATTCAACTGATCTTCGCCCAAAGGTTCAGAAAATTTTAAACTGATTTCTTCAAACTCATTAAGTAAATCGAGCACCTCTTTAACGCCCATCATTACATTTTCCCTAACAGTTTTTGCATCATCGAGAATTGGCTCCTGAGCTAGATAACCTATTTTTATCTTATCAGCAGCCCATGCTTCCCCCGAAAATTCTTTTTCTATGCCAGCCATAATCTTCAAAAGAGTCGATTTTCCTGACCCATTTAACCCTAATACTCCAATTTTAGCACCAGGAATAAATGAGAGCGAAATATCTTTCAAAACATGACGGCCACCGTCGTATTTTTTTGACAATTCACTCATTGTATAGACATATTTAACTGACATTTTGTATCTCGCGATTTCAATTGGTAATTTAATTTTTAAACACAAAGAAAGAATTAAAATTAGAATAATAAAATAACATTCAAAACTATCTAAGTATATAAAAAATGACATATTTTCAATTTATAAAAAAACACATAAGATTTCTTTTATTCGGTTTTTTGCTAATGCTTTATTCTAGCTTTGGTCAGACTTTCTTCATATCGTTGTTTAACAAAGAAATTAGAGAAGAATTTCATCTTACCCATGGTGACTACGGGTTGATTTATTCAATCGCTACTTTTGCTAGCGGGATATTAATTATCTGGATAGGAAAGTTTATCGATAAAATTAATTTAAAAAATTTCGTGCTATTTGTAACCCTAGGGCTCTTTTGTGGTATAATTTTTTTGAGTATAAGCAGTTCAGTAATTTTCTTATGCGTCGCAATTTTTATGTTAAGATTTTTTGGGCAAGGACTTATGCCGCACACTGCCATGACAAGCATGGCCCGGTATTATGATAAAAATCGAGGAAAAGCAATAAGCCTAGCATCCTTAGGTCTTCCTTTTGGTGAAATAGTATTGCCAGCACTAGTAATCATTCTAGTCTCTATTCTAGGTTGGAAATTAACTTGGGTTTCCGCTTCAGTCTTGCTATTTCTCTCAATAATACCCATCAGATTATACTTTTTGAAAAATTATAGTACCATTCATGAAAAATGGCTTTTAAAAAATGATCGCGATATTATATCACCAAAAAATAATACTATAAAAAATTTTACTAGAATAGATGTACTTTTAGATATCAAATTTTATTTTATTATTTTCTCTATTTTATCCCCAGCTTACATTATGACAGGTTTGTTTTTTCATCAAATTCATCTATTTGATAGTAAAGGATGGTCCTTAAATCTTTTAGCAGGAACATTTGCAATTTATGCCTTAATTACAGTTTCATCTTCACTGCTTGTAGGAAAGTTAATTGATATTTTTGGCTCAAAAAAACTTATTATTATTCACTTAATACCTTTAGGGTTGGGCCTATTTATATTATCAATTTTTTCAAGCCCGATTACAGCACTTGTGTACTTAGGCCTTGCAGGAATAACTGTAGGAATGGCAAATTCATTGCTCAGCTCATTATGGGCAGAAATTTATGGAACAAAACATATTGGGGCAATAAAATCTCTAGTAACTGCATCAATGGTTTTCGCATCAGCCTTATCCCCATTTATGTTCGGATTCGCTATAGATAATGGAACAAGTATTGAAATAATTATTTTATTTTGTTCTTTATATATATTATTATCAGTTAGTATCCTCTTTTATATATTTAATAAATCAATCAAATAGGATGTCTTTTTGAAACCTTTATATCAAAAAATTGCACAATCACTTATCTCTGATATTCAAAGTGGGGATTTATCCATAAAAGATAGGATTCCAACCGAAAATGAATTAACTAAAAAATTTGGAGTATCCAGACATACAATTCGTGAAGCAATGAGAATTTTATCAGATATGAATTTGATCGAAAGGCAACCTGGGCATGGAACAATTATAAAATCATTGGACACTAAAAGCAATTTCACTCAATCAATTAATAGCCTAACTGAAATATTGAGATACCCAGAGGAAACAAGCCTAGAAATTCATAATTCCAACATAACACATATTGATGAGGAAACCGCTAGTATTATTGATGGAAAATCAGGGGATAGATGGCGAAAAATTAGTGGATTAAGGTCTGTTATTAACAGTAAAAAACCGATTTGTTGGTCTGATATATTTGTAAGAGAAGATTTTTCTGGAATTGAAGAGAAAATAGGCAGTAGACCTGGTCCAGTTTATCAATTAATTGAAAAAGAGTTTGGAGTGGAGATTAAAACAGTAAAAGTTAAAATTTTTGCCTCTATTGTTCCAGAAGATATATCAGAAAAACTAGCAGTAGAAATCGGATCACCTGCTCTGACAGTTGTAAGAAATTATAAAACTATATCAAATAAATCATTTGAAGTTTCAGTAAGTATTCATCCAAAAGATAGATTTACATATTCAATCGAGCTCAAAAGAGATTGGCAACTTCCATAAATATATTTTATTCTCTTGGAGGTAATTCTATTGAAAAATGCTTTTTTAATATATGCGCTATATTTTCATAACACACACCAAATCTAAAGACCTCTAAAGTTTCTACATTTAATAATGTTGAAGATTGACCATATAGATTGTATTTCATTAATCCATAATCTATAATTATGTCTGCAATTTCTATTATTTCATCTTGCATATCTTCAATACAAAATTTTGTTCCAGTTAGACTTAAATTTGCTGATGAGCCAAAAAGTAACTGACCTTTTTTATAACTTAAATTTGTAATAGCTTCATGAAACTTCCCTGCATTCATTAACATTAAAAGAGTTCCATTTAATGTACTTAAACTGAACACTTCATCGTCAACTGATTTTATTAACGAATGATCAACATGACATGGAGCAATAAGTCCTAGTGGCAAATCATAATCATTGCATATAGCGTCAACTATTTCACTTCCACGTTGACTTACATTGTGTAACTCTTTGTGAAGATTAGAGTTGCCAAGCATAGCATTAAGTTTTGTGTTATCCCTTTTTTTTGTTTTGAAAATGTCTTTAAGTGATTTTATTGACCCACCAATAAGGGAATAACCTACATCCATAGGGAGAATACCAATTCCACCCTCAGACAAAATATTGAATGCTTTTTTCGCGTCTTGCTCGATGTTTAACAACTTCATTTGACCACCTAATTGTAATAAAAAAATTAATTTAAAATATTTTTAAACATATATAAACATAATAATTTAAAGCTATATTCTTAAAAAATTCCTTAAATACACAATTGGCTCTAAAAAAAACCTAAATACTGAAAATATGTATATATGATCTAGTTTAAAATTACCTTTTTATCAATAATTTAAAAAAAAAAAAAATAGAAAAAAAATGGCAGATTATTTGGCTTTTTTTAATGAATTTATGTAATTAAGTAAAGAATTTATAAATAAAATATCATAATGATTGAATATATATAGATGTTTGCTTAGCCTTAAAGTTACAATTTTGGGGTTTTATATTTTATGGGAGGATAAAATGAAATTTCTTTTTAATAAAAATTTGTATTTTTTAGTATTTTTTTCAACTTTATTTAGCTTTGGCAATGCTAATGCTGGAAGCAATGATTTAATTGTAGGGCATAGCTCTTTACCTGCTGGTTTAGCCAATCCATTATTAGATACTTCTCATTCAGGTGGCTTTGTTTTCAGAACAGTATTTAACCTGTATACAACTAGTAATAAAGATGGCGCCAAACCAGAGATGCTTACCTCATGGAAAGTAAATCCAAATGATAAAACTAAATGGACATTTAAGGTTCGCAAAGGGGTAAAATTTCATAACGGAAACAGTTTTAATGCGAATGATGTAGCTGAGATGTTAAATTGGCTGGCTTCAAAAGAGGGCAAAGCAAAAGCAGCAAATACAGCTAGGAATTTGAGAAACCTTGCAGGCGCAAGAGTTATAGATGACTATACTGTAGAAATATCCTCAAAAAAACCCGATCCTTTGATGCCTCAAACTTTAGGAGTTATCAAAGTCTTAGATTTTGAAACAGTACAAGATGTAGGTTGGGAAGCTTTGGGAAAAAATCCAAATGGGACAGGCCCGTTCAAAGTTTTGAAATGGGACAATTCTGAGGTAAAAGTAAGTAAGGCATCAAATGTTTGGAGAAGTGGAAAACTTAATACAATTACATTTAAGTTTGTTCCTGAATTAGCTGCAAGAGTGCAAGCTTTTGAAGCTAATCAAGTAGATATAATTTTTCAACTTGTGGCTGACTCAAGAGCAAAAATCGAAGCTGCTGATGGTAAACTTCAGCTTTCTCCAGGAACTGCAGTAAGTACTTTGCACTTCTTTCAAAATAAAGAAAGTCCTGTTGCTGATGTAAGAGTAAGACAAGCTCTGAATTATGGAGTTGATATGCGAACATACATCGAAACTATAAAGGGGGGCACAACTAAACACAGCGGACAACCAGGAACACCGTCTATACAAGGTTGGCAATCAGACATTAAGCCATACCCATACGACCCTGCAAAAGCTAAGAAACTACTAGCAGATGCCGGCTATCCAAATGGGCTAAAATTACGTGGCGAATCTGTTACTGCTCAAGGTGATTGGGCAAATATAGTACAATTTGCATCTGATGACCTAAAAAAAATTGGAGTTGACCTTGAATTTACAGCAATTACATTACCTGAATTAATTGGGCGTGTAAGAGATCCAAAAAAATTCGAGGATGCTGTAATGTTTAGTTTCAATTATGGTTCAGAACCTACAATGGATATAATGAGGTCTATTAATGGTCTCCATTCATGTAAATCATTTATGAAATGGACATGTTTTAAGGAAATAGAACCTACAATTGAATTGGCAAACACTGAATTTGACCCTAAAAAACGCTCTCAACACCTAAGAAAAATAGCTCAGTATTATCATGATAATGCTGCATCACTTTTCTTATTTGACTCTGTAGATTTAGACGGTGTTAAGAACTGGGTTAAAGATTACAAACCAAATAATAGGCTAATAAATTGGCATGAAGTAAGACTGCAAGGAAAAAATTAATAAATAAAAATATTAAGGCCCACGTATTGTGGGCCTTTCTATTGAAAAAATGTTAAAATTAATTTTAATTGATAATTCATTATAAATTTGCTAATTGTGAGTTTTTAAGTTAGGAAAAAATTATGGAATGGACTGACGAAGAACTTGAAACACCATTAAATGAGGAAGTAGAAAAAACCTCTAATGAAGGCAACATCTCTCTTTATGTTTTTCTTATTTTAATAGCCATTGGGATTTTATATTATATGCTTTAGTCTAAACCTAAGACCCCTGGATTGAGTTGGGAATTAGGATCAACATAATTTTTAATATACTTTAGCATCGATAAAGTTTCTTTATTTAATACTTCTATGTAAGGATAAGTTTTTCCTATTTGATTAGAAGAAGCACCAAGTTCTGCAAATAATTTAACCATTTCTACCCTTAACTCTTCTACTAGGTTACTAGCCTCTAGATCTGTCCTTGGCTCTATTATCTTTTCAATATATTGCTTTTCAGGTATTTTTTTGTGAATAGGCAACCAACTATCATACCAATGAAATACGGGCTCATAACTGAAAGCATATGTATCAATAGCTATAAAAAGTCTACTCACTGAAACCCCATGTTTTTCCATTTTCACTTTATATTTAGATAGAATACCATCTGCTTTTTTAATTATTTTTAATGATTGAGAATGCGGAACTTTGGCATTTAATGCCACCCATCTGTCTCCTTTAGGACCTATAACACCATTTAATGGTTTAAATGGTTTTGCTCTAACTGCTTTAGGAATTGAGTTTGAAATTTCTTTCCCATTATTTTTTTCACAAATTTTTCTCACTATGGCAAGATCACTTTTAACCGATTCCAAACTTCTACCAGCACATACAACATGTAAAGAATAAGCATCGATTTTCGACATTTCTTTGCGGGAAATAATCATTTTTGAAGCATCGATTAAACCCCTTTTTAAAGAAGATTTTGAAGTTGCAACTTTAGCTATAGTTTCTATGCCTTCTTTAATATTCAGCGTAGATAAATTTTTTTTTGTGGAAATTGGATCAAAAACATAAGCCTCTTCAACAGCTCCACTTTTTGCAACTAGAGACAAAGAACTAGCTGCATCCTCAGCTTCTTGAAAAATAAAAGTCAGAAAGTCAGTTTCTTTTGGAGCAGAAATCAATCTAAATGTCGCTTTAGTCTTAATTCCTAAGCTCCCGCCATCATGTATGAACAAACCATTAAAATCAGGCCCATATGAACGATAAAATGGTTTAGAATTTTTTATTGAAGCTTGACCTGTTTTAATTTCTGTTCCATCCGGTAATAAGATTTCCATACTCAATACAATATCTGCAGCTTGTCCATAACGTGCGGTTCCCATAAACAATGCGCCTTGGGAAAGCCCACCGCCTACAGTCGCTCTTATTCCAGAAAATGTTCCAAAAAAGGGGAGGCGCAACCCTGTTGGCTTCAATTCGTCATATATCTTTTTCCAAGTAACACCTGCTTCCACAGTTATAAACATATCGGTAGTATTTACTTCTATAATATTATTAAGCATACTAAGGTCAATGATTATGGTATCTTCCTTAGTGGGAACATAACCCTTCGTATATGACATCCCTCCACCGCGAACAATTATGGAATAACCAGATTTTGTTATAAGAGGCAAAGCTTTTTTTAACAAATTTGAACTCTTGGGTCTTATTACTGCTGAACAAATTTTGTCTTTTGAATACACATCAGTAGAAAAAAATTCCCTTTCACTAATATCAGTAATAACATATTTATCACCTAGAGTTTTTCTTAAATCTGATACTAAAAGGTCATTCTTATCAATTTGATTTATACTCATAATTTTGCTCCATACAACTTAAAATATAATTAATTATGTGAACAATATTAATTTATTTCATTAAATTTTGGTGGGCCCGGCAGGACTCGAACCTGCGACCAGACCGTTATGAGCGGCCGGCTCTAACCAGCTGAGCTACAGGCCCAAAAATTAAATCAATAGAATTATTATTACATTATAGAGTCAAAAAAGGAAATAAAGAACAACCCTAATAATGTTCAAATAGCATACCAAAACCAATTAATTTGTCATTTATTGTCAATGATCTGAGCGAATGCCAATAAGTGGCAGTATTTATTGATAAAACGGGCTTTGATAAATCTTTTTCAGCAATTGACGAATAATATTGAAATGGTAGGTTTGTACCCACTTGAACAATTGCTTCCACTTCATCAGTATTCACCTGATTTATGCTCTCTCTAATCCTTGTTTTGTTTACTGAAGCAATTTCTAATGCCGTCTTACAACTTAAGTTGAATAAATTAACAACATTGAAACCTGAGTCTTCAAAAAAATCTCTAGCCTGATCCCCTCCAGGTGGCAAATAAGGAGTTATAATTGAAATTTTAGAATTTTTTACCAAACCCAGAGTATTTAATGCTTTTTTCATAGCTAATGAAGGTATAATTACATCACAAATATCAGCATAATCACTAAGCTTGCTTTTCAATTCATTTGCTCCATTTATACCTCCAGCAAAAGAGTCGATAGAATGACCAAGTATTATTAGGTCAGGTTCTAAGGGCAAAAGCCTGTCAATAACCTCTTCAGTACCAATAGCTCCTTCTTTCATAGCTTCAGCATAAGCTTCATTACTATGAGTTGGTCTTTTTCTATTTGGAATTCTGGCCGTATGATTTGTTACACCTTCAGGTTTTAATATTTCAAACTCAGGCTGAACTATCGTATTAGTAAATGGAACTAGAACTCCAATTTTTGCTCTGAACCCAAGATAGTCTTTTTCCATTGTAGTTACCGTTCGAAGTAAGAAAAAAATGTTTTTAGTTGTCTAAAAAGCTTCTTAACTTTCTTGATCTAGACGGATGCTTCAGCTTTCTTAGAGCTTTAGCTTCAATTTGCCTAATACGCTCCCTTGTAACACTAAATTGTTGACCAACCTCTTCCAGAGTATGATCTGTATTCATCCCAATTCCAAAACGCATTCTTAAAACTCTCTCTTCCCTAGGAGTTAAACTTGCTAATACTCTGGTTGTTGTCTCCCTCAAATTTGATTGAATAGCAGAGTCAACTGGCAAGATTGCATTTCTATCTTCAATAAAATCACCTAACTGAGAATCTTCTTCATCTCCAATAGGAGTTTCAAGAGATATAGGCTCTTTAGCAATTTTTAAAACTTTTCTCACCTTATCTAATGACATACCCAATTTTTCAGATAATTCTTCAGGGACAGGCTCTCTCCCTATTTCGTGAAGCATTTGCCTTGATGTTCTGACTAACTTATTTATTGTCTCAATCATATGAACAGGAATTCTTATAGTCCTTGCTTGATCTGCAATTGAACGAGTTATTGCTTGCCTGATCCACCATGTTGCATATGTTGAAAACTTGTAACCTCTTTTATATTCGAATTTATCAACTGCTTTCATTAAACCAATATTTCCTTCTTGAATTAGATCAAGAAATTGCAGACCTCTATTTGTATATTTTTTTGCAATGGAAATAACCAGTCTAAGGTTTGCTTCAACCATTTCTTTTTTTGCCTGAGCAGCCGACCTCTCGCCTTTCTGAACTTTAAGAACAATTCTTCTAAAATCCGAAGGAGCTAGATTAGTAATCTCAGAAACTTCGTTAAAAACTTTCCTTATTTCATTTATTTCATCTATTTCTTCAGTAATAAAATCAGTCCAAGATCGTTCTTTGAGTTTTGATATTCTGGTTGTCCAATTACTATCTAATTCCTGACCTTGATGCTCTTCTAAAAAACTTTCTCTTGAAACGCCGTGTTTCTCTGCTAACTGCCACAACATCCTTTGATGATTTGCAATTCTTCTCGACAAACCATACAACTGGTCAACAAGAGCCTCTATTCTATTATTATGCAATTTAACTGACTGGATCAGGTCTACTAGCTCTTTAGTAAGTTTATTATATTTTTTTTCCTGATACTTAGTTAACTCTTCTTCTTTTTTTTCAATAGAAAGTTTAAGTTCCTGAAGTTTTTTTAATTTTTTATAAGACTTGGCAATCTCATCAAATTTTTCAATTACCTCTGGGAGTAGTTTAGCCTCCATTATACTAAGAGGAACATTACTCTCTTCATCATCATTGTTTTCTTCAGACTCATTTGTAGAATTTGGATCAACCCCATTATCTTCTTCATTTTTTTCTTTGGTATTTTTTGTTTCAGATGAGCTTTCATCAACATAGTCATCAGATTTAGCTGCCTCGGTTGATTCAGATGGGTTTATCTTATATTCAGATTCTAAGTCTATTATTTCACGTAAAAGAACATCTCCTGATTTAAGATCATCTCTCCACTCCACCATAGCCTGCATTGTGAGAGGGCTCTCACATATCCCAGAAAACATCTCTTTTTTTCCTGACTCAATTCGTTTTGCAATCTCAATCTCACCTTGACGAGACAGCAGCTCAATCGAACCCATTTCTCTAAGATACATTCTTACAGGGTCATCGGTTCTATCTAACGTATCTTGACTTGCTGATGAATTTAAAACTTCTTTAGTCCCAGTAGTAGCTGGTAACTTTGATGCGGAAGAGTCTTCTTCTACTTCGTCCTCATTTTCAACTATGTTAACACCCATTTCAGACAATGTTGCCATCGTATCCTCTATTTGTTCAGAAGAAATCTGATCTTCAGGCATAGCTTCATTGATCTCATCATAAGTGACATATCCTCTTTCTTTTGCTTTTTGAAGAAGTTTTTTTATATCTTTATGAGCTAAATCGATTAGAGGACCATCACCTCCATCATCCATCTCTTTTTCAGAATCGTTAGATTTTGAAGCTTTTTTAACCATTTTAGTTTTGGCCTCCGTAAATTAAACCTAGAAAAAAATATAAATATATTACTAATTATTTATTAAGTTACCTCTAGTGCTAATCTTGTAAGTATCACCCAATTCTTCTTGGAGACTTAACAATCTACTTTTTGCACTCTCAGTGGAATTCTCTATATATTCCTTCCATGCAGAATCTATTTCTCTTTGTAACGCAGCTCTCTCATGCAAAGCAACAGCCTCCTGCCATGCTATTAAAATTTCCTCTCTAAAATCCCCCTCAAAAAAAGAAGAATGACCTTTTTTCGCAGTTTCAATAGTATTTTTAACTACTTTCCCTAACCCTGCAAGGTCCAGAAAATTTAATAAATCTGCAGATTGATCTACCCCATTAGAGACTGCTTGTAGTATTTTTGACCTGCACCTGTCAAGGTCGTTACTAATAAAAATAGGCTTTCCGAACAATTCATCACCTTTTTCAAGCAACTCTGGAAACCTTACCACAGCAGCAACAATAAATTTCTCTCTAGATAAATGCCCGCCTTCATTCAATAGACTTGTTTTAAGAATATTTTTTGATGATGGCTTTTGTTGAAATTTTTGAAAAGACCACTTTTTTCCTTCTTTACCATGGTTAATTTTATTATAAAAACCAAATTCTTCACGAAATCTTGTTTTATATGCATTTTTAAATGATGAACGAACATTATTGTCCAATATTTTATTGGTTGAATCCTCAAGTCTTTTTATAAAACCTGATTGCCTTTCAGGTGTTTCTAAATTTAATTGATTCTTTTCCTTTAACCATAGCAGCTCACTTAAAGAAATTGACTCTTTCAAAACTTGATCAAATTTATTCACACCTAATTCTTTTACCATCAAATCAGGATCATACCCAGAGGGTAAAACCGCAAAACGTAATGTTAGTCCTGGCCTCAATAATGGTAAAGCTCGCTCAGCCGCTAAAAATGCCGCTCTTCTTCCAGCAGAATCTCCGTCTAAACAAATAATTGGTTCATTCGTTAAATTCCAAATCAATTTAATTTGAGCATCTGTGAGAGCTGTCCCAAGAGAAGCCACTGTATTTTTGTAACCTGAAGAAACTAGAGATAAAACATCAGTATAACCCTCTACAACAATTACTGAATCACTCTCTCTTATATGTTTCTTTGCCTCAAATATCCCATAAAGATTATTTCTTTTCTTATAAAGTTCAGTTTCTGGTGAGTTAATATATTTTGCTTTAGCATCATCAATAGCTCTTCCTCCAAAACCAACCACCCTTCCATTCATATTTTTTATAGGAAAAATTATCCTGTTTCTATACCTATCATAGGTTTTATTGGAGCTTTCTGAATTAATTAACACTCCTGCCTGAATTAAATCTTCTTCAGTATAACCCATTTTTAAGAAATTTTGTTTTAACTGATCCCACCCATTAGGAGCAAAACCTAATTCATATTTTTTAATAATATCTTCAGTTATTTCTCTGGTATTTAAATACCTCAGACCTTGCCCACCTACCCCTGCAATTAACTGATCAGAAAACCATTCTGTAATTTGTTGCATTAAATTTCTTAACTTAGTTAATTTAATATCATTTTCCTGATTAAATTTATCTTCAACTTTGATATCGATTCCAGCTTCATTAGCCAAACTAATAACTGCTTCAGAAAAAGTTAAATTTGATGACTTCATAACATAGTCAAAAATGTCTCCATGTTCTTGGCAACCAAAACAATGATAAAAACCCTTATCTTCTTGAACAGTAAAAGAAGGGGTTTTTTCCTTATGAAAAGGGCATAAACCTATAAACTGGCTTCCTCTTTGTAACAGCTTGACGTTTTTAGCAATTACACCTGAAAGGGACGACCTTAATTTAATTTCTTCAATTAATGATTGTGAAAACTTCATTTCTATATAATCAATTCTGTATTATGAAAGTTTATTTTTAGCAAAACGACCAGCTTTAGAAAAGTCCATTTGACCAGGATATTTTTCTCTTAAGTTCGCCATTACAGAACTCATATCTTTTAACGATTGCGCACCTATTTCCTCAATAGCATTTACAACTATTTTTTGAATTTCTAATTCATCTAGTTGTTCGGGCATAAATTCTTTTATTATCTCTATTTCTTCCTTTTCCTGATCTGCTAAATCAAGCCTATCTCCTTTCTTGTAAAGCAAAATAGACTCTTCTCTTTGTCTAACCATTGTTTCCAAAAGTTTTAAAATTTCTTCCTCTCCAACTCCTTCAGTATTACCATCTCCTCTAGCTTTAATTTCCCTATCTTTCAAAGCAGCAAGGATAAGCCTCAAAGTTGACACCCTCCTAGTCTCCTTCGCTTTTAAGGCTTCTTTTAATTTTATATTTATTTCATCTCTTAACATATTTTTTCCATTTTAAGTTTGCGAAACAATGAATTTAAGTAGAAATTTTGATAGTTTTTCCAATAAAAATTTTATTTTTTTTAACCAAAGAATTACTTTTCCTTATTTATAAAAATATATAATTTTAGAGTATTTTAATTAACAAAAATATATATACTATATACTACAAAACTGGTGAGTATTTACATTGAAAACCCCTGAAACATATATAACAACAATAAAAAACAAAAACACTGCAATTTTAGTCCTTGAGGATGGTAATTATTTTGTCGGTCAGGGGCTTGGCCATGAAGGGACATGTCTTGGAGAAATTTGCTTCAATACCAGCATGACCGGATACCAAGAGATTATAACCGACCCTTCATATACAGGACAAATAATTACTTTTACTTTTCCACATATAGGTAATGTTGGGACTAATTTTGATGACATTGAGTCTAAGAAACCTACATTATCCGGTATAATTATTAAATCAAAACCTACAAAACCATCCAATTTTAGATCTACTATCTCATTTGACGAATGGATGAAGGGAAATAAAGTTGTTGGAATATATGGTATAGACACCAGACTTTTAACCCAAATAATTAGAAAAAAAGGGCCCCAAAATGCTATAATTGTTAATGGGGGGGGTAATAATCAAGATGTCGAATCTTTAAGACAAAGAGCATCGAGTCATAAAAAACTTGAAAACCTTGATCTTGCAAAAACTGTCAGTTGTACTGTTCCTTATTCATGGACAGAGTCTATATGGGAGAATGGGAAAAAATATGGCTCTGTTAAAAGCTCAGAACACTCTATAGTAGCTATAGATTTTGGTCTAAAATTTAATATTTTGAGGTCACTCGCTTCACTAAATTGTAATATAAAAGTAGTTCCGTGTGACACGAACTTTGAAAAGATTAGTGAAATGACTCCTGATGGTGTCTTTCTTTCTAATGGACCAGGCGATCCTGCAGCTACAGGCATTTACGCTGTGCCTCTTATAAAAAAATTAATTAAAAATAATATTCCAATATTTGGCATTTGCCTAGGATTTCAACTTTTATCTATAGCTTTGGGAGCAAAAACTATAAAAATGTTTCAAGGACATAGAGGCGCTAATCATCCTGTTAAAGACACAAGGTCTGGAGATGTATTAATCACAACTCAGAATCATGGATTTGAAGTTGATAAGAATTCAATTCCAAATGACGTTGAGGTTACACATACCTCACTCTTTGATAATTGTATCGAGGGAATAAAATCAAAAAAAGGTCCTTTTTTTGGGGTTCAATTCCATCCTGAAGCGTCCCCCGGACCTCAGGATTCATATTATTTATTTGAGAGTTTTATTGAATTAGTGAAAAAAAATGCCAAAAAGAACTGATATTAAAAGTATTTTTATAATTGGAGCTGGACCAATAGTTATTGGGCAAGCATGCGAGTTCGATTATTCCGGGTCTCAAGCTTGTAAAATACTTAAAAAAGAGGGTTATAGAATTATTCTGGTAAATTCTAATCCAGCAACAATTATGACAGACCCCAACCTTGCTGATGCTACCTACATTGAACCTGTGAATGCTGAAACTGCTGAAAAAATAATTAAACTCGAAAAACCTGATGCTATTTTGCCAACTATGGGGGGGCAAACAGCTTTAAATACCGCTCTTGAATTAGCATCAAATGGTATACTAAAAAAATATAATGTTGAATTAATTGGGGCAAACTATGAATCAATACTTAAAGCTGAGGACAGGAACAGTTTTAAAGAAGCAATGAAAAAAATTGGTTTAGAAAGCCCGAATAGTATGATTGCCCGGTCTGAAAATGATGCAAATCGTGCCTTAGAGAAAATACAGTTACCGGCCGTAATCAGGCCGTCTTTAACATTGGGCGGAACAGGGGGTGGAATTGCATACAATAAATCGGAATTCAAATCTATAGTCCTTCAAGGTCTTGAGGCATCACCAATTTCAGAAATTTTAATTGAAGAATCAGTGATAGGCTGGAAAGAGTTTGAAATGGAAGTAGTTAGGGATAAAAACAATAACTCTATCATAATTTGTTCCATTGAAAATATTGACCCTATGGGCATTCATACAGGAGATTCTATTACTGTAGCTCCAGCTCTAACTTTAACTGATAAAGAATTTCAAACTATGAGAAATGCATCAATTGACTGTATGAATGAAATAGGAGTTGAAACTGGAGGGTCAAATGTTCAGTTTGCTATTAACCCTTTAGATGGGCGTATGCTCATAATTGAGATGAATCCAAGAGTATCAAGATCCTCTGCCTTAGCATCTAAAGCTACAGGGTTTCCTATAGCAAAGATTGCAGCACAATTGGCTGTAGGTTACACATTAGATGAGTTAATTAACGATATTACAGAGGTTACACCAGCCTCATTTGAACCTACAATTGATTATATTGTTACAAAAATTCCAAGATTCACATTTGATAAATTCCAAGGAAGTAAGCCGTTATTAACAACTTCAATGAAATCAGTTGGAGAAACTATGGCTTTAGGCGGAAACTTCAAAGAAAGCATTCAAAAAGCATTCCAATCTCTAGAAATAGGTCTAACTGGATTAAATAATATTAACTGTGAGGGCTATGACGGAGAAAACAGGGAGGTTATAACTAACTGGCTTGCTGAATCTTCTCCAGACAGAATACTTAGGATTGCTCAAGCATTAAGAGAAAACCTAAGTATTGATGACATTATAAATGCAACTAACTTTGACCCATGGTTTATTGGGCAAATTTTTGAAATTATTCAAATAGAAAAAGAATTAATAAAAAAAGGCCTCCCCAATAATAAAGAAAGTTTTTTAGAATTAAAATCAAATGGTTTCACAGATATTAGAATTGCTGAATTAACTCAACAAAAAGTAGAGAACGTAAAAAATCAAAGAGAAAAGCTAAACATCATCCCATCATTCAAAACAATTGATACCTGCGCATCAGAATTTGAAGCAAAAACTCCTTACTTATATTCTACATATGAAAAAAATTTTTCAATTACTGATGAAATAACGAGTTGCGAAGCAAAACCAACAACAAATAAAAAAATAATCATTTTGGGAGGAGGACCAAATAGAATAGGACAAGGTATAGAATTTGATTATTGCTGTGTACATGCCTCATATGCACTGTCAGAAATTGGTTATGAGACTATTATGGTTAATTGCAATCCAGAAACGGTATCTACAGATTATGACACATCAGATAGATTATACTTTGAACCTTTAAGTGCGGAAAATGTCATAGAAATAGTTAAAAAAGAATCAAAAGCTGGAAAAGTCGAAGGTGTTATAGTTCAGCTTGGAGGACAAACACCACTTAAACTGGCAAAAAATCTAGAAAATAATGGTATAAATATTTTAGGCACATCGCCAGAAGCAATTGACCTTGCTGAAGACAGAGAAAGATTTCAAAAACTTCTGATAGAATTAAATTTGCTTCAACCGCCAAATGGTACTGCTTTCTCTGCTGAAGAAGCATGTAAAATCGCTCAAAAGATTACCTACCCTGTTGTAATTAGACCATCTTACGTTCTTGGAGGTCAAGCCATGAGCATCGTTTATGATGAGCCAGAATTACTTAAATTTTTTGATAAAGCTATTAAATATTCAGGAAATAATCCTGTGTTGATTGATAAATATATTGAGGATGCCATTGAAGTTGATGTTGACGCAATAAGCGACAGTGAAGAAGTATATGTTGCTGGTATAATGGAGCACATTGAAGAAGCAGGAATTCACTCAGGAGACTCAGCCTGCTCATTGCCACCATTTTCTCTCGATAAAAAAATAATAAATGAAATTGAAAGACAGACTGAAGCTTTGGCAAAAAAATTAAATGTCATAGGTTTGATGAATATTCAATTTGCGGTTAAAGAAGGTGCTATTTTTATTTTAGAAGTGAACCCAAGAGCTAGCAGAACTGTTCCTTTTGTTGCCAAGTCTACAGGCATACCGATTGCAAAAATTGCCTCTCAAGTAATTGGTGGAAAAAAACTTAATGAATTTAAACTTACAAAAAAAGTCTTAGATTATGTATCAGTAAAAGAAGCTGTTTTTCCATTTGCTAAATTTCCTGGAGTTGATACTATTCTCGGGCCCGAAATGAAGTCAACAGGCGAAGTAATGGGAATTGATAAAGACTTTGAAGGTGCTTTTGCAAAATCCCAGATTGCGGCGGGAATTATTTTACCAGAAAATGGGAATGTATTTGTTTCAGTCAAGGATAGAGATAAAAATAGTGTCATTAAGACCTGTAAAAAACTGATTGAATTAGGTTTTAATATTATAGCTACTAAAGGAACATGTGGCTTTCTAAAATCTAAAAATATCCCTGTGTCTAATATAAATAAAGTCAAAGAAGGCAGGCCACACATAGTTGACCTGATTAAAGACGGAAAGATTCAATTAATTTTCAATACAACAGAGGGAAAACAGGCAATTTCTGATAGCTTCGAACTCAGAAGGGAAGCATTACACCAAGGCATACCATATTATACGACCGTAGCTGGAGGAATAGCCGCAACCAAAGCTATAGAAAGACTAAAATTTGGCAGTCTTTCTGTAAATCCAATCCAAAAATATTTTAATACTTGAAATAAATTAACAAAATGAAGTTAAATTAAATCTGAATTAAAAATAGGGATAAACTTATGATACGCGAACCAATGACTGTACGTGGCTATAATCGGTTAAAAGATGAGTTAAAAAAACTTAAAACTGAGGAAAGACCAAGTGTAATTAAAGCCATTGAAGAAGCTAGGGCACATGGGGACCTTTCAGAAAATGCTGAATACCATGCCGCCAAGGAAAAACAAGGGTTAATTGAAGGTAGAATAGCTGAAATAGAAGATAAATTAAGTCGAGCAGAAGTTTTTGACCCCAAAGACTTAAAAAGTAATAATGTAACTTTTGGTGCTACAGTAACTTTAATTGATGAAGAAACTGATGAAAAGGTAAAGTATCAAATTGTTGGAACAGATGAATCTGACATAAAAAATGGAATGCTTTCCATTACTTCACCAGTTGGCAGAGCTCTAATAGGAAAAATTGAGGGTGATAATGTTGAAGTTAAAACACCTAAAGGTGTTAAAGATTATGAAGTAGTTAAGATTGAATTTATATGATTCACAATTTTCTTTTTAACTTTTATTTATACATATGACTTAATCTGACTATACCAATTTATTGTTTTTTGTGAGGCTTCTTGTCTAATATCTTGATAATTACTGATGGAAAAAAAGGAACAGAGAATCAGTGTATTGGTTTAGCTGAGTCGCTTGAGAAAAAGTATAACTTAATAAGAATTAAACCAATGTTTTGGGTTAATCATTTGCCTTCTATTTTTTGGACAATTCCTCTAGGAAAAATACCTCTAATTCTTCTATTTGGAAATTTTAAAATCTTATCTTACAAATGGCCTAAAATAATTATTGCGTCTGGAAAAGCTAGTGTTGGGATATCAATCATAATTAAAAAATATCAAAAAAATAAAACTCTAGTCATACAATTACAAGACCCAAGAGTTAATAGTAAATTCTTTGACTTAGTTTGCTCTCCAAAGCATGACAACACTTCCGGGGATAATGTAATTAAAACATATGGGGCTTTGAATAGAATAAACGATAGCACTTTATCTCTGGCAAGAGAAAAATTTTTTAGTAAATTTAATAATTTAAATAAACCAATAATAGCTGTTTTAATTGGAGGTAAAAATAAACATTTCAAAATAAATATAAAAAAAATAATTAAATTAGCTAAACTATTAAATAAACTTCAAGAAGATAATAATGTAACACTATTAATTTCTTTCTCAAGGAGAACAAAAATAGATACAAAGAAATCATTCGTATCAGCATTAAATTTAAAGAATGTTATAATTTGGGATGAAAAAGGAGAAAACCCATACATTGGATTTTTAGCTTTTGCAGATTATTTTATTGTAACAGAGGACTCAATTTCGATGGTTTCTGAAAGCGCTTCGACTGGTAAACCAGTTTATATATTTCAATTAAATGGAAAAAGTAAAAAATTTGAAAAATTCTATAGACAACTCTACTCAGAAAATATAACAAGAGTATTTACAGGTAAAATAGATGAGCCATGGCAATACAAAAAATTAGAGGATACATCTCATGTTGCTTTATATTTGAAACAAAATTATTCAGATTTTTTATCTGAGAATTAATTTTTTTACTGCGAAATATTTTTTAGGATTTAATATGAAGAAGTTTACGTCAAAAGTTCTTATTCTTGGGTCAGGGCCAGCCGGGCTATCAGCAGCGATATATGCTGCTAGGGCTAATTTGGAACCTATTTTAATTCATGGCATTCAGCCCGGAGGCCAAATGACGATTACTACTGATGTTGAAAACTACCCTGGGTTCCAGGAAGTAATCCAAGGCCCATGGCTAATGGAGCAAATGCAAAAGCAAGCTGAAAATGTTGGCACTAAATTTGTAAATGATAACATCTCTTCTGTTGATTTCTCTGTAGCACCATTTACATGTTTTGGTGACTCAGGAGACATATACGAAGGCAGCAATATTATTATATCAACCGGCGCTCAAGCATCTTGGCTAGGACTTAAAAGTGAAGAAAAATATAAGGGATTCGGGGTTTCTGCTTGTGCAACTTGTGATGGATTTTTTTTCAAAAATCAGATTGTTGCTGTGATTGGTGGGGGAAATACAGCTGTTGAAGAAGCCCTATATCTAACAAATCATGCTAAAAAAGTTATACTTGTTCATAGAAGAGATGAATTAAGAGCAGAGAAGATACTACAAGATAGATTATTTAAAAACGATAAAATTGAAATTGTTTGGAATAGCGTGGTTAAAGAAATCTTAGGATCAGATGATCCTTTGACTGTCGAAAAAATATTAATAAAAAACCTTGATACAAAAGAGCTATCTCAATACGAAGTTTCTGGTGTATTTGTTGCAATTGGACACGTGCCAAATACTGAAATATTTAAGGGCTTTTTGAACATGGACAGATCTGGATATATAATTACTGAACCAGATTCAACTAGAACTAACATTGATGGTGTTTTTGCAGCTGGAGATGTACAAGATAGTATTTATAGACAAGCTGTGACTGCAGCTGGAACTGGTTGCATGGCCGCTCTAGAAGTGGGGAAAAAAATTGCCGAGGAACTTGATTAAAAAAAATCAATAAATGTTATACTTAATATAATATTTAGATTAGACTTGCCAGTATTATACAAAAACTAGAAATTAAAGATCCAAGTATTCTTATTTTTAACCACCAAATTTTAATTATATTGCTATAATATAATACAGCGTCAACTATAAGTATAAAAAATAACAAAAGACCCATTAAAATTAGACTAAAACTAACGTAGTTAAAAACTATTAATAAAAAAGATGCCAATAGAGGGACTGTGGAGTTAAAAATGAATATTGACAATAAAAAACGTTTATTTATTAAACCTGTATTCGTTGAAGAAATGATTATTACCCAGTTAGAGCCACAAATAAAAGTAACAATTAAACCTGAATAAATACTAATATAATAAGTTATAAGATCTTCCTGAAAATTATTTATTATTAAAATTAAGAATAAAATAAAAGGCAATAAACCAGCTAAGGTAATAATTAAAGCCAAAATCCTTGTCGATCTTTCAGGTTCAGAAAAATTTCTAATCATGTTATATTACATAAATAAATTTCTATTGTATGGAATATCAGAATAAAGCCCAGAAACAAACTTCTCATATCCGTTATAAATAAGGGTTGGTATTCTAATACCTTTACCCAAAACTCTCTCCGTGGATTGCGTCCATCTAGGATGGTCAAATTCTGGATTAACATTAGCCCAAAAACCATATTCTTTAGGCTGAAGAGATTCCCAAAATGTCTTCGACCGCTTATTAGTAAATGTAATCCTAGCAATAGATTTAATTGATTTAAAACCGTACTTCCAGGGAACAGCCAATCGCAATGGCCCTCCATGTTGTGCCACTAAATTTTTACCGTAAGCACCAATAACCATAAAAGCTAATTCATTAGAGGCTTCTTGTATGGTTAAACTTTCAGTATAAGGCCAGGGATACCAATATTGCTTTTGACCGCTGGCAATATCTGGGTCTAGAAAAGACTCAAATTGAATAAATTTTGGCGCACCTTTAGGTTTGGATAGCTGAATTAAATTGTTAATTTCAAAACCAATCCAAGGAACCACCATTGACCATGCCTCTACACATCTATGCCTATAAACCCTCTCCTCTAAAGGCATAAGGTTAATTAGGTCATCAATATCAATAATAACTTTTTCCTCTACCATACCGTCAATAATAATTTTCCATGGTCTAAGAGTTAGTTTCTGTGCTTTTTTCCATATTTCTTTATGAGAGCCAAATTCATAAAAGTTATTATACTTATTATTTATTGACTCTGGAGTTACTTCTCGATTTACAATAAATTTTTCATTCCTTTTTGTTTTGATTAACTCGTTATTTTCTCTTGTAGAAGCTGCGGACGGAGAAATTCCAAAGGCTAAGGATGAAGCGAGCGCCATAGATGACATGATAAATTTACGCCTATTATAAAAAAAATATTCCGGCGTAATTTCATTTCTAAGACTAGACCATTTATCATTTTTATATATTTTCATTTTGAACTCACAATATCTTCTTTGAGTATACACATTTAAATTTTTCTATAATTACAGGCATTTTTGGGTTTATATTTTTATTAAAAGGCTCTAATTCATTACCCCAATACTCTCTATGAAGCTTAAGCCAAACATCTAGATTTCTAACTGGAGGCCCATCCAATTTTGAGTGTTCTTCAGTTATTTCTCCAAATTCTATAAGCTCTAAACCAATAATTTGAACCAAAGCAAAAGGCGTACCATCAAATTCTACGTGTAAAATAAATTCCCCTATTTTTGACTTTGACCAAGGATATTGCTCATGAAGCCATGGCAAAGAATAAGTCGCGACTTTGTCGCCACCTATAATAAAGCTACCTATATCCCTAGATATCTGCTTATCCCATCCTATGCACCTCAGTTTAATTGAAAAACTCAAATCAATATTTGTTACTTTAAATGCTTCAGCTAAAAAATTAAGATGCACTTCATTAATTTTATATTTTTTATACATTTAATTTATAGACCTTTTTTGTTAAAAAAATGTTTTATACAATAAATGACAGCAGCTAAACTAGTGAACAACATTAAAATTGTCATTGTGTATGGGCTGCCGTTGTAAAGCAAACCAAATAAAAGACTAACAATCGCACCAGAAAGCACTGCTCCTGTTCCAATCGACGCAGAAACAGTCCCTGATTTTTCAGGAAATAAATTTATTGCTTCAGCAGTTGCAAGCGGAATAATATGCCCATTCCCCCAACCTAAAAATAAACTAGAAATAATTAATGTTGAAAGAGTCAAATTATCAACTACGTTAATAAATAAAATCATAAAAGCAGAAAATAAAGTACAGAAGGAACCAAACAACATTATAATTTTTGGCTGAATATATTTATCAACCCTAACGCTAACATATGCACTCACCACAAAAAAAGCTACCAATGGAAACATTACGAGTCCAAATTTAGTTGGACTTAATTTTAAATTTTCAACGACAATATAAACTCCACCCGCAAAAAGGGCATAAAATGTTGCATTTACTAAAGACAGAATAATAAAGTAGTTTAAAAATATATTATTTTTAAATATTTTTAAATAAACATTTACAAAATTTTTTATTTTAAAATTATATTGTTTATCTTGATAACGGCTTTCAGGTAAAAAAATTATTGAAACAAAAAGTAAAACTATTCCTATACAAATTAAAAAAAACATTCCGAATTTCCATCCATAAAGCTCATGGAATAAACCTCCTAAATATGGAGCTAACAAAGCCGCAACACCTGAAATAATACTTATCCAACTTATGGCCTTGACGGATTCTCTCTCTCCGTAAACATCTCTTAAAACAGCAGGAGGTAATACCATTCCACCTGCTGCCCCAATAGATTGAATAAATCGAGAAAAAATCAAAACTTCTATAGATTTTGCAAAAATTGCCAAAATTGATCCAAAAATAAATATAACAATTGACCATAAAATTATTGATTTTCTTCCAAATCTATCAGATAGAGGTCCATAAAAAATTTGAGAAATGGCAAAGCCAAACATAAAAACAGTGAGTGTTAATTGAACTTCATATGGCGAGGTATCAAAATACTCTTGCAGGAAAGGCATTGAAGGCACAAGCAATTGCATTGCAAAAATAGAAATAGCATTTAGCATCAACATTATAATTAATGTTTTTCTAGTATTAAATATTTTTTTCAAGCTAAACCTAAAGTAATAATTTTATTAACAAAAAATTCTAAAAATTTATGAGAGATCAGAACAAAAGTGATTTATTCTTTTACAAGCCTCCTCTAACAAATCATTAGATGTCGCGTAGGATATTCTAAAATGAGGCTCTAAACCAAAAGCAGCTCCATGAACAACCGCAACACCTTCCGCTTCTAATAAAAGCTTGCAAAAATGTTCATCATTTTCAATAACTATTCCATTACTAGTTTTCTTCCCAATGATGTCAAGGCAAGAGGGATAAACATAAAAAGCACCAGTTGGTTTTAAACAACTTATACCTGGAATATCATTTAATAAGCGAACGACCATATCTCTTCTCTCACAAAATTTACCTGCTCTTTCATTAAGATAAGATTTATCTCCATTAAGAGCCTCTATTGCAGCTGCTTGACTAATTGAACATGGATTAGAAGTACTTTGAGATTGAAGTTTTTCCATACTTTTAATTAATTTTTGACTTCCCCCTGCAAAACCAATCCTCCAGCCAGTCATTGCGAATGCTTTAGAACAACCATTAATTGTTAATGTTCTATCAAATAAATTTGGCATAACCTCAGCAAAAGTATGATAATGAAAATTGTCATAAACCAAATGTTCATAGATATCATCTGACATAACCCATATATTAGGATACTTTTCCAGAAGTGAGCCTATTTTAATTAACTCATCTGAAGTATAAGCAGAGCCTGTCGGATTGCTTGGCGAATTAAGAATTAACCACTTAGTTCTATCAGTTATAGCTTTTTCTATATCTTCCACAGATGCCTTAAAACCACTTTCAATAGAAGTTTTCACAATGACTGGCTTCCCTCCAGCGAATAAAACTATATCTGGATATGACACCCAATAAGGAGAAGGAATAATAACCTCATCACCCTCATTCAAAGTTGAAACAAGAGCATTGAAAATGACATGCTTACCACCATTGCTTACAGTAATTTCCTTTGAAGGTTCATATTGTAAATTATTCTCTTTTTTAAACTTTTCAGAAATAGCTTTTTTTAACTCTATTGTACCGCCTACTGGTGTATATTTTGTTTGGCCTTCATCTATAGCAATCTTAGCCGCATCTTTGATGTTTTGGGGTGTGTCAAAATCTGGCTCACCTGCCCCTAAGGAAATTATGCTCCGGCCTTTTGCTTTTAATTCACTTGCTAGATTAGTAACAGCCATAGTAGGAGAAACTTTGATACGATTTAAAGAATTAGCGATAAAAGCCATTAAATTCTGTCCTTAAATGTTTTTAGAGATTGAAAGTGCCTTAACTTAAATTTAACTTAAAAAATCAATAAAAACAATATATGTTCTTTATAGAATTATTTTGAATCACAAAAAAAATGACAACACAAACAAAGCAAGATCATAAGTTCCTAATTGAATCAAATTTTAACCCTGCCGGAGACCAGCCAAAGGCTATAAAAGAGCTTGTAAATGGGATAAGAAATAATGAAGAAGAGCAAGTATTATTGGGTGTAACTGGTTCTGGCAAGACATTTACAATGGCTCACATCATTCAAAAACTTCAAAGACCGGCACTTATTATGGCTCCTAATAAAACACTTGCTGCTCAACTTTATGGGGAAATGAAAAATTTATTTCCAAGCAATGCAGTCGAATATTTCGTTTCATATTACGACTATTATCAACCAGAAGCATATGTTGCTCGAACAGATTCTTATATTGAAAAAGATGCAAGTATCAATGAGCAAATAGATAGATTGAGACACTCGGCTACTAGATCCCTTTTTGAGAGAAAAGATGTAATTATTGTTGCTAGCGTTTCTTGCATTTACGGAATGGGAAGCCCTGAGACATACGAAAAGATGACAATGAATTTAAAACTAGGGCAAGCAATCGATAAAAAGGAAATCTTAAAAACGCTTGTATCACTTCAATACCAAAGAAATAATATTAATCTAGTTAGGGGAACATTTAGATCAAATGGAGACATAATTGAGATTTTTCCAGCTCATTTAGAAGATAGAGCGTGGAAAATATCCTTATTTGGTGACGAAATAGAAAGTATTTTTGAGTTCGACCCGCTAATTGGTGAAAGAACACAGAGTCTAGAAAGAATAAGAATTTATGCTAACTCCCACTATGTAACGCCGAGACCTACTATAAACCAAGCAATAAAAAAAATTAAGATAGATTTACATAGACAACTTGAAATATTTCATAAAGAGAAAAAATTATTAGAAGCACAAAGGCTTGAGGAACGAACGAAATTTGATTTAGAAATGATTGAAACCACAGGAACTTGCGCTGGTATAGAAAATTATTCTAGATACCTTACAGGACGTAAGCCAGGAACTCACCCACCAACTCTTTTAGAATATATTCCAGAAAATGCTGTGCTTTTTATTGATGAAAGTCATGTCACAGTTCCTCAAATTGGAGGAATGTCAAAAGGAGACTACAGCAGAAAATCCGTTTTAGCAGAATATGGTTTTAGACTGCCATCCTGCATTGACAATAGGCCTCTAAAATTTGAGGAATGGAATAAAATGCGACCTCAAACAATCTTTGTTTCAGCTACACCAGGTGAATGGGAACTTAATTCTACTAAAGGAGTTGTTGTTGAGCAATTGATCAGGCCAACAGGTCTAATTGACCCGAAAACGATTATAAAACCTGTTGAGAATCAAGTTGATGATTTAATCAATGAATGTATAAAAACAATAAAAAAAGGTTTTAGAGTTCTTGCTACAACTCTAACAAAAAAAATGGCTGAAGACCTTACTGAATACCTACATGAAGCCAATATAAAAGTAAGGTATCTCCACTCTGATATAGATACACTCGAAAGAATTGAAATCATACGGGACTTGAGACTAGGTGCTTTTGACGTCTTAATTGGTATAAATTTACTTAGAGAAGGATTAGATATCCCTGAATGTGGACTAGTAGCAATTTTAGACGCAGATAAGGAAGGATTTCTAAGATCTAAAACCTCTTTGGTACAAATAATTGGAAGAGCAGCAAGAAACCTAGATAGTAAAGTTATACTATACGCAGATAGAATTACTAATTCTATAGAATATGCCGTTAGCGAAACTCAAAGAAGAAGAGCTAAGCAAGAAAATTATAATAAATCAAATGGTATAGAGCCTGAAACAATTAAAAAAAATATTGGGGATATTCTAGAAAGTGTTTACGAAAGTGACTATTATGAACCAGATTTTGAGGAATCAAACAAAAATAAAAAAAAATATTATGGAGACAATTTGAAAAAACATTTAGCAGCTCTTAAAAGAAGGATGGCAGAACATGCATCAAATCTTGAGTTTGAAGAAGCAGCTAAAATTAGAGATGATATTAAAAAATATGAAAATAATAACCTTTTAATTGGAGAAAAAACTAAAGCAAGATCAACAGGCGGAAAACCAGGTACTAGAACAAAAAAAAAGAAAAAATTAATTAAACTTTAAAATAAAAAGTATTTAATCACTCTCATTTCTCGACTTAATAGACTGAAAAAATTATAATAATCAAATGAATTATTTTTTTGTAATAATAGGAATAGCTCTTTTAATCTTTGGAGGAGAGTTATTAGTTAGAGGGGCAGTTTCACTTGCAGTAAGACTTAAAGTTTCAACTTTACTTATAGCCCTAACTATTATTGCATTTGGAACCTCAACTCCTGAACTGTTAGTAAGCATTGACGCGGCTCTTTCTGGCTCTCCTGAACTAACAATTGGGAATATAATTGGGAGTAATATTGCTAATGTTCTCCTCATTTTAGGCTTACCAGCCATTTTAACTCCCATTTTCTTAAGTAATACAAACCCTAGAGATCTAATAATACTAATATCAGCATATTTATTATTAGTTCTATTCGCATTAAATAATGAAATCATCCCTTATGAAGGAATAATATTATTTATATTCTTGCTTTTTTTTCTTATTTTATCATATCAGAAAGGGAAAAAAGATAGAGATACAAGTGATTCATTATCAAATGAAGTTAATTCACTCAGCTCCTCAAAAAAAATCCCATGGATTATATTTTTTATAATAATTGGTATAATATTATTATTTTTTGGTTCAGATTTTTTAATTAAAGGCGCTGTTGGAATAGCAAAACAGTTCAATGTCCCTAAAGAAATTATTGGTTTATCTGTACTAGCAATTGGAACATCCTTACCTGAGCTAACCACTTCAATTATTGCCGCTATAAAAAAACAAAATGATTTTATAATTGGGAATGTAATTGGAAGCAATATTTTTAATACTCTTGGGGTTGCAGGCATCACAAGCTTTTTAATTCCGATACCAGTCAAACCGTCTCTTCTAGAGTTTGATTTCATAATAATGTTTTTATCAATTCTATGCTTGATTCCACTAATTTTATTTAAAATAAAAATTGGTAGAATTATTGGAAGTATCTTTTTTTCACTCTATATCCTATATATAATAATAATTTTTTAATGTTAAGAATATTTAATTTAATTAAGGAGTTAATATAAATAAATGAACAATGTAGCCCTAATTACTGGAGCAGCAAAAAGAATAGGAAAAGGCATTGCTCTAAGGTTATCAAAAAAAAATTGGAAGATTGCTATACACTACAATTATTCTTCAAAAGAAGCTAATGAACTTGCAGAGCAAATTTCAAATGAAGGATTTGAAGCAAAGATATTTCAAGCAGATCTTTCTGAAGGAGCAAACTCAAAAAAACTTATTGAAGATATCTGTAGCCATTTTGGCTATTTAAATTGTTTAATTAACAATGCATCAGTTTTTGAAAGAGATGAAATTAATAATATCAGTATTGAGTCATGGGACGAGCATATTAATTCTAATTTAAGATCGCCAATACTATTAACTAAGTATTTTGAAAAGCAACTTCCAGAAACTATGAAAGGAAATATTATAAATATTGTAGACCAAAGAGTATGGAACCTTACACCACATTTTATATCATATACTTTAAGTAAAACAGGCTTGTGGAACTTCACACAAATATCTGCCCTAGCTTTATCCCCTAGAATAAGAGTAAACGCTATAGGTCCTGGACCAATTTTACCAAGTTCAAGACAAACTAAAGATGACTTTCAAAAACAAGTCTCTTCAACACCTCTTGGAATTGCCTCCACTGTTGATGACATATGTAATGCAGTAGAATTTATTATTGGCAGTAATGGCTTAACCGGACAAATGATTGCTTTAGATGGTGGAGCACACTTATCTTGGAAAGATCAGGAACTAAACGAATGATAAAAAAGGAAGACAAACCAAAAAATCATATTCAATCTACCTTAGAAGTTGATTTATACAGTGTTGTAATTAAAAACTTAATTTTAGACGCAAAGATTGGCATACATAGTTTTGAGAAAGACAGCAAACAAGCAATTAGAATCAATCTAACAATTGACATCATACCCCCAAAAAAATTCTCAGACAGCTCTCTAAATAATGTTGTTGACTATGAAAAAATAGTTAATGGCATTAAATCTTTAGTAATAGAAGAACATACAAATTTGGTAGAGGTCCTTGCCCAAAAAATTGCAAACCTTTGTCTTGGTTATAAAAAAGCCCAATCTGTTACAATTAGTATCGAAAAACTTGAAATTATAGAAGAAACAGAAAGTGTAGGAATCAAGGTTAAATATAAAAAACCTATTTAGTATAGTAGTTTATAGCAACTTGCTCCTTTTTTTACTCTAAGTAAAGTATTTGTACACATGTAGAAAAACTATAATTAATTTATACGTGTAAATTTATCAAACAATTGATTATAATCAAAATTTTGTATATTGACTTAATTTTCCTATATTTTTCAATGGTTTAAAAAATTGCTTAAATTTTAAGCAATTGGTAAAAGCCCAAGGTTTTTAGCCTTATTTTATTTTAACAGGGTTGTATACCCACAGACTTATCCACATAAATAGTGGAGTAAACTAAATAGAAAATAAGCTTTCGATTTATCTATAATTTTTTTTAATAAAATAGTATTTCTAGGTAAAAATTAAGAACTAACAAATTTAAAGAGACATGAAAAATATTGGCGTTAATAAAATAATAGATAGCTTACAAACTATGCCTAGCACTCCTGGGGTTTACAGGATGTTAAATAAGGAAAAAGAATTCCTTTATATAGGCAAGGCAAAGAATTTAAAAAAAAGGATTGTAAGCTATACTAAAATTCAAAATCTTAATCCTAGAATAAGAAAAATGGTTTCATTGGTTCAATCAATCGAGATAACCATTACTAAGACTGAAGTAGAAGCTATTTTACTTGAGTCCAATCTTATAAAAAAATTTAAGCCTCGTTTTAATATTTTGCTAAGGGATGACAAATCTTTTCCATATATAGTTTTAAGGAAAGATCATAAGTGGCCTCAAATAACTAAGCATAGAGGGAAAAGGACCACTCAAAATGAATACTATGGCCCTTTTGCGTCAGCCGTAGCTGTTAACAAAGCTGTTTCAGTGTTACAAAAAGCTTTTCCATTACGTTCATGCAGTGACCAAGTGTTTAACAATAGAATCAGGCCTTGTCTTGAGTATCAAATTAAGCGATGCACAGCACCATGTGTGAATAAAATAAGCAGTGAAAATTATTTTCAAATTGTTAAAGAAGCCAGGAACTTTCTCAAAGGAAAATCTAAAGGGATTCAAGAAAATTTATCAAAAAAAATGATAGAGGCTTCACATAAAGAAGACTTTGAAACTGCTGCATCATATAGAGATAGACTTCAAGCACTTACTTTTATTCAATCAAAACAAAATATTAATTTAAACTCTAATGCAGAAGCAGATATATTAGCTTTATTTATTGAGGGAAATGAAGCGTGCATTAATCTTTCTATTTTTCGCTCAGGTCAAAATTATGGTAGTAAAAATTATTTTTTTAGTAATATTGAAAATGAGAGTGAAGAAAATATAATTAAAGCTTTCATCACTCAATTTTATCAAAATAACCCACCACCTAAAATTATTATTGTCAGTACGCCATTAAAAGAAAAACAAGCGCTGGAAGCTTCAATGTCTAAAAGAAATGCTAAAATTATTAAAATTGAATATCCGCTTAGAGGATTCAAAAAAGAGATAGTTAATGATGCGCTTGAAAACTCAAAATCAGCACTGATCAGAAAACTATCAGACAAAAGCACTAACCTAATTCTTCTAGAAAAGTTAAGGAAGATATTAGGTATAAAAGAAAAAATAAATCGGATCGAAGTTTATGACAATAGCCATATAAATGGTACCCATCAAGTTGGAGCAATGATTGTTTTTGGCCCCAATGGATTTCAAAAAAATAACTACAGAAAATTTAATATCAAAAACCAAAATCTTAGCCCAGGGGACGATTATGGAATGATGAATGAAATACTTTCTCGTAGAATGGATAGGCTTTTATCTGAAAATGATATGACAAATAAGCCAGATTTAATAATTTTGGATGGAGGCCTGGGCCAATTAAATATATTAAAAAAAATTTTTAAAAAATATAAAATTAATAGTATAAATTATATTGCTGTTGCTAAAGGAAAAAAAAGAAACGCAGGAAATGAAAAAATTATTAAATCAAATGGCAATTTGATTAATTTAGACAAAAAAAACACAGTTTTTTTCTTA
>MDSV01067342.1_pt1 | contig 42424 bp, 27 predicted proteins | sample 810851 | NCBI WGS metagenome assembly MDSV01 (sample SAMN05326640, study PRJNA326480) | marine metagenome | isolation source: seawater | place: Atlantic Ocean: North East | collected 2012
ATTTGCATGTACGGGGCTTTCACCCTCTATGGCACGCCATTCCAGGCGATTTCCACTTCCATGATTTAGGCTGAGACAGTCCCTACCCCACATCTCTCCAAGGTTTCCCAAGGAGATTCGGTTTGTCCTATTCCGTTTTCATTCGCCACTACTCACGGAATTTCTATTGATTTCTTTTCCTCCCCCTACTGAGATGCTTCAGTTCGGGGGGTTCCCCTTCCTACGTTTAAAACGAGGAATGACTGTTGTCAGGAGGTCCAATTCGGCAATTCGCGGATCAAAGAGATTCATGCCTCTCCCCGCGACTTATCGCAGCTTGTCACGACCTTCGTCGGCTCTCGAGCCGAGCCATCCCCCAGTCGGGTTGTAGCATCATTTGATTCCACATACCCACCTGTGTGAGTCCTCTGGTATTCCAGGCATATCAATTCAGGTTTCTCTGACCACTTCGTCTCCCCGCAGGGCGAAGCGGTCTCAACCTTCTTACCCTGATACAGGACTGTACCAAGGAGCACACAAAGCACTCCGGCGACCTACATTCGGTATATGAAGTAACCGGGATGAGTTACTTTTCAAATGTAAACAAAACTACTCTCAGTAACACGATTATAAATTTTCAGATGGTGAATCTGAGAGGTCAAATATGAGTTTCGAATCCTGTGTCTCGTCAGGGGCATCTTGGAATCCAAAGGGAAGATTGTAAGAAATTGATGTTTTTTCGTCATTTTCTATTATTTTTTCATCGCTTGCGTAAGTGGGGGATGTTTCGAGACCAAAAATTGGACTATTTGATTTACGTCGATTTGGGGCATTGAGATCGAATGGAAGGTCAGTATTTTTTGCCTTTTCATCAGTATGTTTCTCATTGGCGCCGAGAGTCGGATTTTCATTTTCCCCTGTCCCACAAGTAATGCACGACTCGTTGACGCATACCATACCGCATACATCGCAGACCCTCATAACGTTCGCTTTCAGCATCCAAACTTGATGCTATCGATGATTGATTCGTATCAAGTCGTCCTCAGTGACTGTTGAAGGAGGAGGCCATCAGCGAATCGAAAATACGTCCAATCTGGCATCACTCGGACTCGAAATTAGGAGTTTCTGTTGGAGGGCTCCCATAAATCATTGGAGTCAAGGCAAGTGAGCCTATCATCATGGAAACAATGATGACTGCGGGCACCATTTGATTCGGCCAATCTATTGCATATCTGACTACACAGTAGACTGTAGCGAGTGCTACACTGAGGAGCATAATGGGGAAACCGGTTTTGAAGAATCGGTTGAATGATATATCGTGCCCTGCCTCCTCAGCCAGACCTGCGGCAACGACGTTTGCCGATGCTCCAATGATTGTTCCATTACCTCCCAGACATGCCCCAAGAGCGAGTGCCCACGCCAATGGCCCCAAAGCTAGATTGAGTTCTGGATCACTAGCGAGCTCGATAACAACTGGGACCATTGTAGCTGTATATGGGATATTATCAATGAAGGCAGAAGCGATTGCTGAGACCCAAAGGAGTAGAAGTACAGCTACCATGAGTCTGTTCTTCTCAGATGCCTGCGAAATGGTATCAGATATACCGGTAGCAATCGCATCGATCATCCCCATGTTTTCAAGGCCGTGTATCATGATAAATAGTCCTGCAAAGAAGATGATAGTGGTCCATTCAACCGCATCCAGTTGCTCTTCAACATGGTGAGGTGAGGTCACGAGAAGCATTAGTACGGCTCCACCAATCGCGATAGATGCAACCGTCAATAGTGGATGATGGAAACTAGAATGTGCGAAAAACGCTAAAATAACTAGCGATAGTATAAATCCTGATTTCTTCAAAAGCACTGGATCTTTTATGTTATACCTGAGGCGAAGCAGATCTAAACTTCGGTGCCTCTCTCCAGATAGACCTTCAGATTCAAGCTTTGAGAGGAGCCAAAAAGACGGTGCCATGGCAATTACCACAGCGGGGCCAACATGAATGATGAAGTCTATGAATGAAATTCCTTGGTCTGCTAAAATGATGTTATCTGAGAGTGCCTGGGAAGATAATTGAGCGCCAATAATAATATTCGGAGGGTCTCCTATTTGAGTAGCCGCTCCGCCTATGTTAGAGAACATGACCTCAGCGATTATGAGAGGAATGGGTTCGAGATTCAACACCTTGGCGATTTGAATAGTGACGGGAACAATAAGCAGAATGGTTGTCACATTATCCAGAAACGCGGAGAATACAGCAGTAAGGGTACAGAGGATGATAGATAGTCTCCAAATAGACCCCCCGCTCAATGCATATGCCTGCACAGCGGCCCATTCGAACAGACCCGTACGCCCGAGTATGTCGACGATTACCATCATGCCGATAAGCAGACCTATTGTTTCCTCGTCTATCCATGTAACGATAGTTCCCAGATCTGGGCCATCTCCTATCATGTGGAGGGTGACTACAGCCGCAATTCCACCAATGGCTGCGGCTAGGGCCCTATGTACAATCTCGAAGACTATGAGTGCATATACAGCTACGAGGATTGCAAAGGCGGCAGGTATAGCCCAATCGGGCATTTCACCGGGCGACCACACGCCTGAATCAGTACTTGCGGCAAGAGCTCTCGTAATCATCATGATACCTCCTAGCAAATTACACCTAAATATATCACTGATAAGGGCCCCTCGATATTCAGCATTATTTACCTGACCAGAGAACCAATACGTTCCCTCTACTGAATGCAATTATGGATGAGGTGGAAAGGGCCAGGGATGAAAAAATCTCTGATCTTTCTGAATTTCCATTGGCAATTCCACGATTTACTTTTATCTTCACAAGTGCCCTGCTCGACAATTGTTCCTTAATCTCGTCAATCACCGTATCGATTACTCCAGATTTGCCAATCCTCACAGTTATTGGAAGATTGGGATCTGAAGATTGCCTGATTATTCTACTAGGAATTTTAGACGTATTAATCACCTCCGAAAGACGGTCCCCTGGTTCTTATCGCATTGCACCTTAGGCATGTATACTTGAGTGATTTGGCACGTATCCTTACCCTGGAGTTCCTACCTGGAACTAGGACTTCCATGCAGGTCCTACATATCGAAACACCATAGTAACTCCTGTTCCTCACTCCGTGTTTCTTACCTATCCTTAGTATAGATCTAGCAGCGGCATTTGACATGTTTTCATCATGCTGATCGATCATAGTAGCCCGAAGGTCGATCAATGCTTCCAAGGCTAGAGACTTACGGGAAATGGTTCTTTTTCTGTGGCGTTGAGACAATCAAAGACCCCCTAATTCCGATTCAATTGCCTTGGCAACTTGTTCGATAGTCCCACTGCCATCTACTGTGATTATACTCATTGTTGTCTTATCCGAGAAAATGCCATACCATTCAGATAACGGTTTAGTCTGTTCATGATATGCATTCAATCGGCTCCTTACAGTATCTTCTGTGTCGTCTTTCCTCTGGATAAGTCTGGATTCAATGTGTGCTGGTGCAGGATTGAAGTTGATATGGTATATTTCGCCTGTTTCCGGATCCATTCTCCTTCCGACTATCCTTTCCACTATGTCTTCGTCAGGAACCTGTATCATGATGACCAACGACACATTAGCGATTAATGATAGCTCCTCGGCTTGAGCGATGGTCCTAGGGAATCCATCAAACAGAACGCCACCCGAAGCATCCGACTCTTTCATTCTCTCGGAAATTAGGTCGATTATAATTGAGTCTGGAACTAATAATCCGGCTTCCATATACTCTTTGGCTTCTTTGCCGAGGCTGGTATTATGCTTTACAGCCTCCCTTAACATATCACCTGTGGAAACTTGAGGCTTTCCAGTCAATTGACTGATCTTTCCCGCTTGAGTACCCTTTCCCGCCCCAGGAGGTCCGAAGAGAACTATCGAAGAGGGCTGTCTGGAAATCGCTGACATGCTCATGCCAGATGGTTGGCACTGATAAGCTCACGGACGATTCTGTTCCCACCAGAGATGACCATACGCTGACCACTGTTCCATAGACCAGCCGTCCGGAAGTCCCCCTAATGGGAGGGGGGGGGCGCCCTCAGGTGCAATAGGAATATCTAGCGACGGTATTGACGGGGAGTTGGACACTTTCTGTAATTCTTCCTGCGTAACAGTTCCAGTGAGGACTTCTCCTGATGCACTAGTTTGTAATGCCGCGGCCCTCCTATCTGATTTTGAACCGGACAGAAGTGCGGATCCGGGAGCAATTAACTCTTCATCTGGACGGGTATCATGAGTAGAAGATCGCCTCATCCTTATTCCCAGTACGACAGATAGGGACACCAATGCAATGAAGATAGCCCCGATAGCCCATGAAGGGAGGAGCCCTTCGGTAGATTCTCTGGCCTTACTAACCTTCAAACTGATGTAAGCATCAGTTGATGACTCTAGATTATCATCACTTGAATTAGCAAAAACATTTAGTTCGACAATCCCGTATTCTGCACCCTTCGTTGGTTCTGCTATGACTTCGATTACTATTGATTGTCCGGGCCCCAGTGGACCTGCAGATGATGGGTCTACCTCGAGGTTCCAACCTTCGTCCCCTGTAACCTCTAGGGAGACATCTGTTTCATAATTTCCGATATTCTCCAACGTCACATCAAAAGTTGCAGGATTGCCAGGCAAGATGTCCTCAGCAACCGCATCCAATGAAGACATATTGAGCCACGCAGATGACAAGACGATAACGTCCAACCAAACGGTCTTCGAAAGAGAATCTCCCGCAGGAGTTATGAATTCTATGATAACTGGTATTTGAGTTTCATTTGGGCCGGCTTCGATAGCCCCTGGCAGTTCAAGGGCCACAGAAATAACTGCCTGCTGGTTCATGGCCATAGCAAAGTTCCCTGCTGTCATGAACCCTCCAGACCATTCAGCAGGCAAACTCCCAAGAGTTAATGAGACCACTAGATTGACGTTTCCGGTATTCTTAATCATGATATTTGCAACTCCAGTTAGGCCTGGTGCGGCGGAAATTGAGGAATCCCCTGTGACGTCTAGCTCTGCAAGTTCCCTCACAATCAATTTAGTCCTATTAGATACCAACTCACCGTCTATCTGAGTGGTCCTGATAGTCATGGTGTTAGAATCGCCCATCTGAGCCGCCATCGGAACCAAAGTATTGATTTGGAAGCTAACGGACTCCCCGGATGCAATTTCTACTGAAAATGAATCCATGGATTCCTCTTCACCGTAAACAATCTGAATTGGCCATGTGTTCAGAGATGAAAATGCCTCAACCTGGAATGTCATCGGTATATTTCCATCATTGCTAACTTCCAATATAGTAGTCACCATTTCTCCATTCAGAACAGCCCTCTCGGGAGCTATTGCCAATGGGCCTAAAGGATCTCCTGACTCTGAATATATATCGGTATGAAAATCATCATTGGCCAAAACGATTACTGAAACCGAGTCAGAGAAGCTTAGAGCTGGATCATTGACTGATTGTGTGATGCAGGTCACTTGTTCCGACGTTCCAGCGGCAGGCTCTCCATTGGGAAGCTGTGGGACTCTAATCTTGATTGGCAATGTAGTGTATAGCAGTCTTCCTATCGGATCAGTGAGTAAATTTGCTGACTGTGAGTCCCAGATATTGATAGGCCATGAATTTTCGGTTGAGCACGATACCAGATATTGTGTTGGGCCGTTGCCATCGTTCCCAACAGCCAGCGAGAAAGACGCCCAATCACCTGGTTCTGCCTCGGCACCAGCTTCACCAGCTAGTACGGTAACTAAGCCCTCAATCCTCTCAACTTCTGCTTCTAGTCTAATCACATTATTCACAGTGGGAGCGTTGACATCGAATAAATTCAGATCAGTTACGAATCTTCCTGGTAGGGCGTATACCTCACCAGGGAGGGATGATGAAGAGGATTCTGGATGGGCGCTTAGAACTAGTCTGATGATCACACTATCCCCTGTGCTTCCCATGGGCTCTAGATTCCAGGGCCCACTCTCATTCAGTAACTTCCTCCATTCGTCTGAAGGGGGTTGAAGAACGCCATTTTCAGAAACTACATTGATAGGTGAAACACTCAGTTGTACAGAGATAGAGGAAGTCCCCTCATTTTTCAGTTCGAGCATGAAATAGACAGAGCTACTATCTCTTGGATTCATACTTCTGTACTTCGAATCTTCCAATTCGAGGGGCGAAGAGGGAATATTTCCATTTTCCAGGAGGGGTGTGACCCTAACACCGATCTGAGAGACGTGGACTACTATCTCAGCTACATTGTTATTGATTCCAACGGACTCATCGTTCAATTCATCTATCTCTGAAGATGAGTCTAGCACTAGCCTTAGGATGTGTTCCCCAGTAGTGTCAAATGAATGTGGGAAAGAAAACGAGTCTAGAGCACCTCCCGATATAGGGGAGCGACGTGAGGAGTGTAGTAAATCACCAGTAGTCAAATCGTGAACTTCCACATCATATGCCGCGGCCAGAGCAGTGGCCTGATTTCCCCAAGCGGCCTCAATTAGTACTGTATCTCCCTCAAGTGGATTTTCGACAGAAGTGGACAGAGAGTCCTCGAAAACTGTGAGATCTGATTCGTACAACTCATCTGCGATTGCTGAAACAACTATGGAGAATCCTTGGACATCCCCTCCTGAGTTGCCAACTGTTACTGTCCAAACGCCACTAATTGCACTCTGAATTTTTATCCTTTCCAAATTATTTACTCTATCTTCAGAGCCTCCTGATGAACTAAATCCAGAAATGAATTGGTTCCCCAGATATACTACTCCATCTGGTGAAGTTACTGATAGGTCCAAGTCATTCACCAAGCGCGATGCTGATTGATTCGCTACAGCAGAACCCTTGTCATCATTCCACGCTAGAGTAACATCCAGACCAGCTCCAAGTTCAACATCGAATGTATATGTGAATCCATGGCCAGGATAAAGCTCCCTTGAGTAGTCATACATCACATCTAAGTCATCTCCGGATTGTGACGAGGGGTACAGGCTATTGTCCAAAGAAAGCTGGCCCCATCCCTCTGATGGATTGGGTATATCATTAGTACCGATGTCTTTCGCTCCATTGATGAGAACGGCCCTGATTAAATCAGACCTAGGCTCACTAACTCCTTCTGCCCTCAAGAACTGCCTTACTAATGCCGAGGCCCCGGCAACTACCGGGGTGGCCATCGAAGTTCCATTCATGGCGACATAGAGCGGCGTGGTACCATCATCGTGAGTAAGTGATGAGCAGGCCTGACCCTGAACAAGTGTTGCCTCAGCGGCTCTAGCTGAACATATTAGGACACCTGGGGCGACAATTTCAGGCTTTATTCTTCCATCGTTAGTCAAACCTGAGGACGAGAAAGTCGCAACCTGGCCCTGTGGCAGAGAATTTTGAGAGCCGGTAGTCGAAGCACCCACTGTTAGGGCGTTCTTTGCGGTACCGGGAGGAGTAATTCCGGAGTCTGCACCATTGCCCATTTCTCCAGCTGAGAAGAGTACCATGTATCCCGGGTAGTCATGGACGAAGTCATCTACATTGGAAGAAGTCTGGCTGTAATTACCCAAATTAGAAGTCCCCCAGCTGTTAGTGTGGATTCTGGCATTTTGATTCCAGGAATGTGAAAATAGACCATAAAGAGAACCATAGATACCGAAGAATCCACTCTGAGATTCGTGGGTATACATGTGGAATGTGGCCGCTGGGGCCATTCCAAGTGCTGCGGATTCTCCTGAGCCGTCACCCAGTAGAGTTGCGGCCACGTGAGTCCCATGGCCACTCAGCAGATCTGAGTTATCATTATCGGGGCCGAATTGACTGTACACTGATCTTATCCTACCATCGAAGTCACCATGATCCTCATCGATTCCGGTATCGGAAATGGCAATTACCTCATCCGTGCCATCGAGAGAGGATAAGGACTCCTGGAAAGCGGACTCAATACCAGAAATATCCCTTGCGGCACTATTGTGTATGGAAGCAATACTCTGCATCTGGATATGCAATATCCTCCAATCTGTAGATAAAAGGGGGACCCAGATGGTGCTAACTGATTCCACGGTACATAGCCATGAATCGCAATAAGCACTAGTTTGTTCTGATTGGGAAATTATAGAGAGGTCTTTCTCCAAGGAAATTAGCTCTTCTCTAGTCAAGTCATTAGCTGGCAATATATCTAAATTTAGGAATGACGAAGGTTCAGAATTGAGGATGTCGGGCGAAACTCTCCAGATGTCTGGCATTAGTCCGAACCACCTCACATCATTCAGAGAAGGTAGAAAAGTTTCAACTGGATAGCCCAATGGGAATCTGACGATTAAGGAACTGTCGGGAAGAAAATCGAGAATAGCGCCCCCTACTTCTTCTACAGCGGCGGATATTCCAGAAATATCAGAACTTGTGGCCTGTAAAACATAGACTGGCCTTGGCGAGAGATACGAGTTATCTCCCTCGATTCCTTCATTGTTTGGAATTGGGTGAACAAGTGGATCGAACGAACCATAGGGAGAATGTATTAGTCCGGATATCTCCCTAATCTGATGCGTATGCCCTATGGGCATTTCCAAGGATGACCAATCTGCGTCTGATGATAATTTTGATGTGTCGTCGGAGAAGTCAACATCGGTGACGGTATAGGATGCGGAGACCATACCCGACCATGAAGAAAATAACAAAACAGTAAGCACAAGGAAAGTCGAATTCCTTGCATACATGGTTCCTTCGGAACCTAGATGCCCTTTTGACAGTTAACCAGTGTTGATTATTCAATAATCACTGATTCTAGTTCTTATAAATTAGTGAAAAGGGGCGAAAATATTCAGATATTGTAATATTTAGATATTGCTTCGTCTGTTTTAGCCACACTAAGAGCCCAATTTTTCTCCATTTTCATCAATGCCCTCACACAATCGACATTTTCGGGAATCACATCACTCTCTTGGTGTATTGCCTGAAAGTAATAAAGTCTATTTTCGATCAGTCTTACTGCATCCTCCCAAACGAAAATCTCATGCAGATCGCCCCACTTCCTCCCTATGTCTCTGGCCATCTCCATTACCTCTGCAGTGGTAGTTATCTTGTTCTCCTCACCACTCATTACAATGACCCTTGGAGCGTCTCTCCAGAGAGAGATGATTGATTCGGTAGAAAGGCCGTGCCCCTCAGGAAGATCAGCAATAATTGCATGAACGTGCATTATGGTCGTCGGTACCGCCACAGCTAAGGAGTTAATTTCTATCTCCGGCTTAACAGTCATAACATCTGGACCATGGTGACTAGGTACTTTGAGTACTGGTTTTATGGCATTTATTGGGCCCTTTTTAGAATCTCCAGGATCAGCTGCTCTTCGAATCATGGTGCATTCAACTTTTAGCTCACCGCAGTGGTCATAGAGAGGAACTAGAGTCCTAGAGAGTCCGGTTGTATTGCATGAGACCACCCTAGTTGATTGAGCTCCATAATTTTCTGAGTGATTGGCACAAGATGTGTAAGATAGTCCGGTAAGAGAATGCTTCTCGCCACCCTGGAAAATACTCTTCACACCAGCTTTCACATACTTCTCGAGATTATCTGCGCCCATCTTCCCAGGTGAGCAATCAATTACCACATCCGATATCGAAAGTAAATCTTTGAGGCCCCCTTTGCATTCGAAGCGAGATTCGGCAAACGACGACACCATAAGCGGGTCATCAGAAGTGCAATAGAGGTCGAATCCTTTCCTAACTGCCATCTCACAACCGAAACTAGGGCCGGTCTTTGTAACGCCGACAACTTCCATATCATCCTGAGCGTCTATTGCGTCTGCGACTCTCTTGCCTATAGTTCCATATCCATTTATGCCGACTTTTACTGATACCACACAACCACTCCCAGTAATATCTCCTCTGGCCGATGCTCTATCAAGATAACTCAAATTCAATTCGTGGATTGACAGCTATTTGAAAAATATCCGTCACAATGAAGACCATTGGCTAGACTCGGGGTACGATGGCGATGAGGGAACAGACCGCAAGAAGTTTCAAACTCAACCGAGAAATCGCTAGAATGCTCCCTGAAGCTATTGAAAAGGACCGATTGATAAAAATTGGATATGGCTCGGGCGGCGATACCAAACCCAGGGATGGTGACTTTGGTGTGATAACGCACTTGCCTCCACAATCTAGGGTCCTTGTTCTTGGGAACCTAGGTGAATGTGTCGGATCCATGAATAGAGGAGGAACTCTGAATATCGAAGGGAGTTGTGAGTCGATGCTTGCCTCTTTCCAATTAGATGGGAGAATAGTTGTCGAAAGAGATGTCGGAAATAGACTAGCCATGAACATGAAGGGCGGAAGCGTGGTTGTGATGGGTTCTGCTGGAGACGAAGCATGTGCAGGAATGTATGGGGGGACCGTAGTTATCAGAGGCCAAGCCTCGTCCATGACTGGTGCAGGAATGAGAGGTGGCACATTAGTAGTAATGGGATCTGTTGGGATCAATCCCGGAATGGGAATGAGAGGTGGGAGAATTATCATTGCGGGAAGCTGTCCACCTCCAGGGGAAGGAGCGAAAATGCGATCTATTTCCAGCAAGGAAGTGAATGAGATGTCAGAAATCTTGGAACCACTGGGACTTTCTCTTGAGGATGATGCACTAGTACTCATCCCAGAGTCTGCTGAGACTTTCGATTCTGTAACTCCTAAAAGGTGGATATCTGAAGGATTTGAGAGTATTGGGATATACCCCTCTGCATCGGAAAGAATAGCCATGCACTCCAGTGTGGATACATCTATCGATATCATTCCTGTTGGATCCGATGAAGTGAGCTTAGGTTTGAAGATACCCTGGATGATACGATCGGACCGTGGACATTCTGATGATACTAATCATAATGGAATCTCGAGAATGGTGGAATCGGACCCATCTGAAGGAGATTTAGTGATTGTGGGAGAAGGGGGCTTGATTGATTTCCCCAACTATGGCAAGAAGTGCTCAGGCATAGTATTGGACCTACAGAATTTGCCCCCTCTGAATGATGCTGAAATTGAGGCTTTATTGGTTTCCCTTACTAGCCACTTAGACGACACCTCGTTAGTATTCCTGAGAGATGGGGTAGATAGGGTAGAAGGGCTATTCAGGCTAGTAGTAGATCTTGATTTGGATGGTGCAGTGATAGGTCTATCGACTCCAGGCGGAGGGAAATCAGCTGCGGCCTTACCTCGGATTGGTTTAGCTTCAAGAGCCATGGGGCTAGATGTTCAGAGAAGGATAATCGCAATAGAAATTGAAAAGGAGCCTTCTGCGGAAGATATGATAATTACTAGAGCATCTGGATGCTCATTCATCATTGGGCCTTTTGGGAAAGAAAACGGTGAAATACGATTGCAAAATGAGACCATTCCAAAGCTTATTGGAATAATGAAAGAAGCTGGTTTGCATAGTATGGACAATGTCGGTAGACGAATTCTCAGAGCTAAGGATATGGAGACTGCGGCTATCAGTGGACTGAGACTAGTTGGTTTTGAAAGACCCCTCCCTATGTGGTTAGGAAACTGAGGTCTCGTAATGCCAACGATTTCACTAAGTCATTCAGTTATGGAAAGGATTCAGAAACTAAATGGAGCATACCATGAAAGTAAAATTCTACAAGATCTGCTACCTCAAATGGGGTGTCCTGTAGAGCTAAATGATGATGAAAAGATAGAAATTGAGGTTTTTCCGGATAGGCCCGATTTACTTAGTCATGAAACTATGGCCATGGCTGTACGATTATTCCAGGGATTAGAATCAGGAGAGAGAGAAGTCGGGGTTTCCAGTAGTGACGTTTTTATTGATTCCCATAGTTCATTGAATAATATTAGGCCAATAATCTTGGGAGCAGTAGTTAGAGGGGTCGATACTGGAAAAAATTCATCGGAAAGAGGCTCTTTCATACAGTCTCTGATGGATCATCAAGAGAAACTACATCTTACCCTTGGGAGAAAGAGGTCTCTTTCCTCAATTGGAGTTCATGATTTATCGAAGCTCAGTCCCCCATTCAGATATGAGTCTGTATCGGGTGACTATTCGTTCGTTCCCCTCGCATCTGAAAAGGAGATGAGTATTTTCGAGATACTTTCAGAGCACCCTAAAGGAGTCGAGTATTCGGCACTAATGGACGGGATGGATTCCTTTCCAATCATTTTTGACTCTAATGACGAAGTGATTTCATTCCCGCCTATTATTAACGGAAATCGTACGACTGTAGGTGAAGATACCACAGATTTCTTCATTGATGTTACAGGATTTGACGAAAGGGCATGTGAGACGTGTTTACTACTGATCTGTCTTTCACTATCGGAATTGGGCGGAGATGTTGAGAGTGTGGAAATATCGAGCTGGGATGGTCAGACAATTATCACTCCAAATTTCGACAATAAAATCTATCCAGTACCCAATGCATTGATAGAAAAAATCCTAGGGTTAAGACTCAGCGACGAAGACATAGGTACATCGATTAGTCGAATGGGTGGGAGATTGTTAGAATCCAGGACAGTAACTGATGGATTTGAAAGGGCGGAAAGATGGTCTGACTGTGTGGTTGGCGAAAGGGAACATATCTTTTCTATGCCACGATGGCGCAGTGACATAATGCATCCAATTGATATTGTTGAAGATATAGCAATAGGGTACGGATATGGCAATCTTCCAGAAATTTTATCCTCGGTACATATTGATTCATCCCCCTTGCCATCCTCGAATTTACACCGCAGGGTCAGGATGAGCCTGAGATCGGTTGGACTTCAAGAAACTCAGAGCCTGACACTTTCCAATGAGAGGGCCCAGTTTGAGAAAACTAGGTGGCCGCATTTATCGGACGTGACAATGATATCTAATCCAATTACTATTGATCATACGCTCCTGAGGCAGTACATACTACCGTCTCTGATGGGGCTCTTATCCTCCAACAGGCATCATGAGCTCCCTCAGAGGGTATACGAACTGGGAGAGGTAGTCCACGGCGGAGAGAATAAGAGTAGGGCTTCTTGGGCCTGTGCCGAAGTAGGTGCTGGATTCTCAACAGCCAAGGGAATAGTTCAGTCCCTCCTGAGGGATCTTGGAGCTAATTCCTCAATGATTTCTTTCGAGCCAACAGAAAATGGAAATGGGCCATGGATAGATGGAAGGGGAGCGAGAGTGCTTATCGAAGGCATGGTAATCGGTGAATTCGGGGAAGTCTCTCCTGAAGTCATTCACTCATTTGGCCTTAGGTCTCCAGTACATGCAGGTGAATTCGATATTGATATGATAGGCAAGACCATTCCTGATCCTGTTCACTGAGTTTTATTCCATGCGTATAACCGTAGTGCAGGGAATGTGTTCGGGCATAGGTAATATGTTACTTCGCATTAGCAAACCTGTGAATATACGCTTGGGGGCCTCCTTAGTTTTTATTTTCCTCGTTTGTATCGTAATCTCAGATAGTAAAACAGTGGAGCTAGAATTTCAAGAATCGTCATCAGTTAGCGAGGGTGAAATCTCATTTGGAGTGAATTCTGGCTCTATTTTTGATATAGACCCAGACTCAAGCATAGGGGTCAATGTCAATTTCAGTAGTAGTTTAAACACCGATATGGATGTCATTGTTAGGATAGACTCGCCATCAGAATGGGAAATTAGTTGGGACAAGGGAACTTCACCTGAAATTGGATATGGATATACCATCACCCCTGCACAGACAATCTGGATTCAATTTTCTGTTTCATCCCCCCCTGTGATCGGAGGTATGCCATTGGCTCTCTCTTTACATGAAGTTAGTATGTCAATTGTTTCGGATCAGGGTTACGTAGTTGATTGGTATAATTTCTCCCTGAGATATGGTTATTTCGAGGGTGTTGAAATAGTCCAAGGAGGTGGGCTTTCTTCCATAGTTCCTGGCGGGACTGTGACATTGGAGACTGTAGTCAAAAATACTGGAAACAGCATTAGAAGCCTCGAAATTGAGATTGTCCCACTGGGAAATGACGGGGTCCCCCTCTTGGAACCAAGTAGCTTCTTCTCCATCGATAACTGGAGCGCGTCGATAATTGAGAGATGGAGAATAGATGACTTGGCCCCTAATTCAACTGGCGTTGCCATGATACAGATATTCTCGCCGGGAGACGTAGATGGGGCCTTGGACTTAGAAATTCGAATCTGGAGTCCTGCCTCCATAGAACAGATTTCTACCATTGGCCACACAGTGAATATTGTGCCAAGAGTGGGTGGTTCGATATCTATTTCAGAAGACGAATGTACATCTGGTGATACAATCCCCGGCTCATACTGCAAAGTAGATTTTATTCTAACAAACACAGGAGATAGCATGTCACTGATGGATTTGGATGTTCTAGAGATTCCTAATTGGGCATCGCTTAGTTTGGACCCTAGTAGCGTAGAATTACAGGCTGGCGAGTCTTCTGAAGTAATATCATTATTTTGCTACGTTAATGAGGGGGCAGTGTCTGACCTTACTGGCCAGATTGTGATCCAGCTGATGATAGGAAATTGGTCTCCTGGGTATATCTCATTTGAAATTAATTCTGGATCTCTCTTTTCATGGACTTTGAATGGCACGCATTTGATTGATGGAATAAATAATCTATCTGCTACTTGGATTATGACCAATATGGGCAATGGAATTGATGGTTTTACAGCATCAATTGACTCGAGTGTGGTCACTGATTTCGGAATTTCCACCCCTGAGTCTTTCTACTCACTAATTGTCTCAGAATCCGATAGGTCACTAGAGATATACCCCGTTAGCCCTAATGAAACGGTGACAATCACGGGATGGATGTTGGTTCCTGCTTCAGCACCCTCGGAGATGATTGCTAACTTAACTGTGGAAATAAGATCCATTATGGATCCGAGTATAATTTTTATTGATTTCATACCTGTTACAATCGAGGGGGAATTACCACCAGATGGCGAAAGTGATGATAGAGAGAGTTTCAGAGACTTGGCAATACCCGTGATTAATGCTTGGTTCGAACCTGTGATGATAGCAATTGTATCAATATTAGGCATAATGGGAATTAGGTTTGCAATCAATAAAAAAAGGCCGAGAGAGATTGATAATTTACCATTGGAAGAGGGAAATTGGATGACAAAGTTTGCAAGAACAGAAAGGGTGACCAGTGAAGTCATTGACAGTCCCGAAGTCAGAAGCGGGGATTTTGAGAAAGATTTCTTTGGAAAGGAAGGGAGGCCTATACGTAATGAAGAGAAAATATTGGATAAGGAAATAGTTGGTAACGCCAATGTAATTCTCGACGAATCGAAGGAAGAATCGGATCTTGATGAGGCCATCAGAATTGCTGATTTTTTAGAAGAGCAAGATATGCTTCATCCAGACAATGTCATTCTCGATATTGGAGATGAAAAGGCATATTCGGGCGGAAATGACAGTGAGAATCAAGACCCTTCTGATTTTGAACTGGAACTGTGAGTGAGTACGCCATTGGGGTCGATGAGGCTGGCAGGGGCCCAGTCATCGGACCACTAGTTGTTTGTGCACTATCAATCCCAATAGATGACTATGCGACACTAAGAGAAATGGGGGTGAAAGATTCTAAACTTCTTTCAAAGATGAGAAGGGCTAAGATATTTGAACAAATTAAAGGTGCGGTCAAAGAGAGAAATTGGGGTCTTGGGATAGTAGTTTGTGAGCCATCCATGATTGATTATAATAGCATTGAATCTAATCTAAACATGTTAGAAGTAGAGTTGTTCACTGAAGCGATACGTGCTACTCAATCTCAAAACAAAAAGGGGACTATTTTTCTCGATGCATGTGATGTCAACAGTAAAAGATTCGGTCGCAACGTTGAATCATTATTGAGTCATGACTGGTCGAATTGGAGAATTGAGTCTGAGCATGGCATGGATGCTTCTGATGAATTAACTGGAGCTTCTAGCATAGTTGCAAAGGTGATCAGAGACTCTGCAATTATTGAGTTGTCAAGAGAGATTGGTTTAGATCTTGGCTCAGGATACCCCTCGGACCCAGTAACAAAGGCAGCAGTAGCCGATCTAATTTCGGGGGAAGTCCCCCATGATTGCCTAAGATGGACATGGTCCACTGTTGGAAACGCCTGGAAAAGTACTCACGGAACTCCAGTGCCAATAAGAACGCAAAGAGGCGTAATCTCTTCCCAAAGCGATCTTCGGCTATGGATGGACGGCAATCACAAATAGGGATGGCCAGTAGCACTAGTACGATGGCTGATAAAGAAGCGTTTGGGCCAGAGGTCGTCTCTGCGATTCGTAAGTATGCCCTACAGAATGCGGTTGAATACAATGGCTCTGGGAAATCAGGAAGTGTTTTGGGAAGACTTCTGTCAGAGTTTCCTGAATTAAGAAATGATGCAAAGGTATTGGTTCCAATTATCTCAGAGCATGTGGATGAGGCTAATGGAATCGCTAAGACATTCGGCCTAGAGAGAGTAAGGGAGATTTTGAAGGAGAGCAATCCTGAAGCCTTGAATCGTGAAAAACAGAAGAAGAGAGTGGGGCTTCCTGAATTACAGACCAATGTAGGGGAAGATGTGATACTAAGATTTGCTCCGAATCCAAATGGGCCACTTTCAATCGGGCACTCCAGGGGTGTTGTGATAAATTCTGAGTTCGCTAAGAAGTACTCCGGCAAGGTAATTCTTAGATTCGATGACACTGACACCAAGGTAAAGCCCCCAATTATTTCAGCATACTCGATAATCGAAGAAGAATTCGAGTGGATCTCCGGCAGAAAGCCAGATTTAGTAATTAGAGCTAGTTCTAGAATGGATATTTATCTTAGCTTTGCTGAAGAAATGATTTCGAGGGGAATTTGTTATGTTTGCAGGTGCAAGGCTTCTGAATTTAAGCAACTTAGAGATGCTAAGGATGCTTGTCCATGCAGAGAAAGGGAAGTTACTGAAAATTTACATGATTGGAGGGGGATGCTTGAGGGGGAGATAGGAGAGGGAGAGGGGGTCGTGAGGGTAAAAACCAGCCTAGACCTCCCCAATCCAGCCCTCAGGGATTGGCCTGCCCTGAGAGTACAGCATACAGCGCATCCGCTCGTTGGAGATAAATACAGGGTTTGGCCATTACTTGATTTCCAGAGTGCCATTGAAGATCACTTACAGGGGGTAACGCATATAGTCCGTGGCAAAGACTTGATGGATAGTACTAGGAAACAGACCCTGCTGTATGATCATCTGGGTTGGACATACCCAGAGACACTTTATTGGGGGAGAGTGAAACTACTGGATTTTGGTAGTTTCTCGACATCTTCAATGAGGGAGTCGATAGAGAAGGGAGAATTTTCTGGTTGGGATGACCCTAGATTACCCACTGTTTCTGCTTTGAAGCGTCGGGGTTTTTCTGCTGATGCCCTTAGAGATTTTTGGATAGAGCTTGGACTGACACAAAAGGATATTTCCATCCCAATGCAGAGCATAGAGGCGAAGAACTCCAAGCTAATTGATAAGCATGCGGAAAGAAGGTCTTTCGTCAAGGAACCAAGGGAATTGAGGCTTGTTTATCCCGAAGGAGCTTCTAGTGAACTGTTTGAGAATATTAGAATAATGAAACACCCGGAATTTCCTGAAATGGGACATAGGGAGTGGAATATGAGTCAAAATAGATTGTTCATATCCAATGATGATTATTCCGAAGGTAAAAAACGACTGAAGGACTTTGCAGATGTTGAGATTAAGGGAGAAGAGGCCATATTTATCTCGGAAGAAAAAAAAGGAGGTTTACCTGTTATTCATTGGATTTCATCAGATAATAATTCCAAAGCCAAGATGCTGATTCCTGATGGTTCAGATATAAGATATGAGATAGGACTGATAGAAGATACTCGGGTTTCAGTAGGACAAATAATACAGCTGGAAAGAGTGGGTTTAGCAAGAGTTGAGGAAATTGATGAGATAACAGGAATCAGCCTTATCTGGCTACACGGATAGCTGAACGTTTCTGGTAAACTGGCTCGGTTTTGTCCCAACAAGGGTTGAGTTCAAGATGTTCAACGTTGTGTCGACTTCATGGGCGTACACCATAGAGCTGGACCCTACCTGATTGTCCTAGCATTTCTAATGGCTATTTTTGGACCCATCAGTAATGTTTCAGCACAACAAGAAAACTGTTGTTCTGAGGATAGTTTTGAGTTGTTTCTGAAGGATGATCCGGATGCTGGTACTCTGACACCGTTCCAAGCAGAGATCGACGAGGGAGAATCAAAATTAGTAAATCAAGTCCTACAGCCAATCGAAGTTGGAACATGGGGTGTCCCTTGGGGGATAGATGGAAGCTATCCTGCCGATGAATGGGAGTTCAATATCTACTACGAAGTACAAGGTGCAGTAGGAGTTAACATCAATATGACTGTAGAAGTTAGGATTGGCGGATCGTTCTACGAAGGAGGGACATCCGGGATAGAGCCGTACCTAACAGGAGAGGGGGACATACAATCTATTGTGAGCGTGGGTTCTGGGGATGTCAGGGAAGATGATCAGATAGAGGTAAGCCTGATTGTCCAGCTTCTCGGTTTCAATCAGCCGGGTGATGACTCTGGAGTAATTTTTCACTGGGGTAGTGATGAACACCCTTCTAGTATCTCAGCAAAGCTTCCCCTTGTCGAAGTAGAGATGAAAGAGGCGAGTGTTAGTGGAAACTTGGTATACTTTCCGATTTTACTTTCTTCTAGTTTCGAAGATAGGATATGGTCGTCTTCTACAGGAGTGTTTGAAATTCAGAATATTGAAGTTTCAGATAAGCCCGTGGCAACATTAGTTGAGGGTGGCGTAGAGGTAACTTTTGTTTGGAGCTTGCCTGAAGGTATCGAAAGTGGTTCTTTCCAAGCACAATTTACTCTGGAACCTCAAAACGGACTCCAGATAAGTGCCAATATGACTCATTTCATTGAGGCAGGGGAGGATGATGGAGGAGGAGGTTCATGGTATCCAGCTAGTGAGCCACTGAGGAGTGGTGGATCGGAGATACTAGTGACGATAGACGCTGATTGGGATGGAAGTGAAGTGAAGAAGGATATCTCTCTGGAGTTTGATGGATCTATGTCTCAATGGATGAGATGGGGCCTTGATAACATAGGGAACTCAAGTCTTGGATCTAGTAGTTGGTGGAGAAATTTGAATTCATACTCTGATTCTGTCCCTGATTCCGACTATAACAATAAGATGGTCGATAGTTCTGAACTTATGGCCCTCAACGGCTACTTAACTGGGTCAAATTCTGATCTGAAATCGTTTCTATCAAATGGACTCTACATAGAGTCTGAGTCGATTATAGGTGTCGATCCCCTTGATTTGGGACCTACTGAAATTTCTATTGATTTGGGCGGCACGAGCGGATTCAGTTCTGAGACCATAACAATAAGAATCTCCACTTCTTACTCTGTCATGGAAGGAGATAGACAGTTACTCATTGAGAGTTTTACAAGAACAACCGATGAGGAATACTGGACAATGATATCCATTGATGCCAGTCTCCAGGGATCTATGCTAACTGACCTAGGAATAGTCTCTGCTGATGGCATTGACTACTCGCACAGGAGGTGGATAGTATCTGAAACTCTGTCTGTTGATGAGTCCGATATGGATGCCGACGAAGGATTCAGAGTAGAATTCACACCAACGGGGAATGGATTGTTCAGCGTATTATTGGGATCGGGGATGATGGTCCTAGTACTAAGCCTCTCAATAGGCCTTGGAATGACCATGACTAGGAAGAGATCTAGATTTCCCACTATGATTACCGTCACCGCCTTGGGCGTGTTATCGTTTGCAATATATTTCTTAGGCCTCCCTATGCAGATGGTACTGGGAATAGTTGCTAGTAGTGTTCTACTTGTTTTCCCAATATCATTACTTTCTCCTAGGATAAAGGGCGGGATTAGAGGCCTTTCTAATGCCCCTAGTGTCAAATGTCCTTCTTGTGGATCTACAGTTCCTGTCGAGTCCGATGTTAGGCCCCTGAGGATTACATGCGAAGGGTGCGATAGTGTAATTAGAATTGAAGAGTGACTATAGTTTTCCTTCCCTCAGCAATGTATCAATTATCTGGCAGGATGCCAATACTGGATCTTTGTCCCTCCAGATATTAGAAGACATCCTAATCTGACTCGCCAAGTCACTATCCCAACCAGGGGCCAAAATACAATTCCATACTATCTCTTCGAGTCGGGAAGTAGAAGGGCTATTTGAGTTGAGTACGGATCTACAAAGATGGGAAATTGATCTGGCCCTTCCCTCGTCCCCCATTGAACTCCACCTAGAAGATACTGCCACAAGGGCCCCCTGATCTATGAAATCTAGAGTTGATACATCGGGGCTAGGAACCTCAGGAAGAGGAATGACCCTGATACTTCCTTCCAAAGTAAGTATTTCCTTTAGAGTGGTATAAACTGGATCATAAGTCATATCCATGCATGAATGAATCCAGTTCCCCGAGAGGGCCCACGGCCTGAGCCTCCTGACATAGATGCCAGAGGGAGAGATTATCTGAGCGATAGAGTGACTAATGGCCACCGTAGTCAGGGGTCCGATTTTATCATCTCCAAGATGGCCGTGCAAGGCAGGGGACATTACTTCGCCGATAATTAAAATTTTATTTTCAGAGTCCCATACCACGCCTTTGCCTTCTCCGTTATTTTCTATTACTATCGAATTGTTTGGATAATTTTTTGCTCGTTTTCTTATTCTTCTCCTGTAGGCCGATTTGGAGTCTATCAGTGACGCCTCGATCGGAGCTATTGAGAGTGAACCTACAAAATTGGGCTCCGAAATAAGGGATATGGGTATTTTTGAATCTAATAATTCAGATACGGATTTTCTAACCAAATCTTCGATACTAGAAAATAAGTTGTCGGAGATGAGGTCCCTCATAGCCTATCTGGATAGTCATGAGTACAAATCTACTACTATTGGAGATTATTCCACTATTAGTCTCAATTGGTCTCTCTTGTACTGCCATTCAGCATCCAACTTACCCGAATCCTTGTAATAGCGGGAAAGCCGTCTAATCTTAGATTCACATAGCTCCAACTGACGTCTGTTGTGCTTATCTTTGGAATTGTTGTTTAGGTGATCTATTAGGCCCTGAGCTCTCCTCATTAGATTCATCATATCCTCAGGATAATTCGGGGTTATTCCGTTTCTCGAAAGAATTTGTGAAATTCTCTCACCGGTTGCTAGACGAACATCGGGGACAGCAAATTTATCTCTGAGGATGGTGCCTATCATGGCATTAGAGTGACCTTCGTTGTTCAAATCCAATATGTGCCCTTCAATGACTTTCTTATCAGTTTCTGACCAAACTGGAAGATCTTTAGAGGTGGGTTTGGATGACCCGCTGGAGCCTTTTCCACCAGAGTGCATGCGTGACATAATAGAATCTCCGTGGGCGGCGACCTGCTCTCCCTCTTTAACCACTACGTAGAGGGAGGGGCACGTCATCATAATCTGTGACGAGCCTTTGCCAGCCTTCCTGGTCCGAATGGCCACTCCCATCCAGGAGCTACTGACCTGGCACTTCCAATTAATTGTCCACCCTGAGTCACCAGAACTTCTTCTCCGACCCTGATCTCCCCCGTTGATGATTCGATATTAGTAGGAAATATATCGCCCTTCCAATCATGGCCCTCCACGATGCTTACAGCGGGGAAGCATTTTGACGAGAATAGTAGAGGAAGGCATTTCTTAGAAAATGCGAATCTACCATCACGGGGGTTCCAGCGTGCTAACTGATCCCCTTCCTTGGTGATGCTAAGGATTGGTAACCTGCCCGATACTATACTTCCATCGAGCCATGAGTCAGTTCCATGAATGAATCTCGATCTGGCCCTCATTAATTCCATTCTATGTTGCTTCTCCGATTTGTCAATAAGGTCCAGTCTATCTATCGTATCCAAAACACATTCTTTCAACTCATTAAGAGACTCTTTTGACCCGGCAGTACCCCTTCTTGTATCATGAATAACAATCCCCTCTACGGAGATATCCATGCCAGAGTGATTAATGATCTCGATGTAGTCATATCTATTACAAATTTCTGAAATCATAGAAGTTATCATTTCTAATTCATCCAAATCCCAGTCACCTGTAACAGGGATATCATAGTGTGCGGCCGGCCATAGATCTTCAAGCTCCCTTGGAACGAGCCCTAGTGGAGAAGTCACCATGACTTGGTGTATCCTGTTACTAGGAATATTCCTTAGAAAGCGATGATGGCTTTGTGAAAGCCTATACGGCTTTTTAGCGGAACAGGGGAGTAAAAGTAGAACTTGACTTTGGTGTGATGGCGGAGTATGCGACTCTGAGACTCGCGACTTCCAATCATGAATCAACGCATCTTGTCTACTTATTGGGGAATTATATCTCATCTTTCTTCCACTATTATCCACTCCAGTGAAGGTGGATCCCCCAGAATTTGAGCATGACAGAGCATCATGCCTCCTGAGCCTCTCGACAGAGCGAGGGCTAGAAAGGCTAGATTTCTCTGCTAACTCTCTGACGGTTCCAGATCTAATTGCGGATCTAAGGGCGGCGATTGAATTATTCCAATGGGATAACTGCGCCTCCATGCTAGTATCCTCTCCAAGGGAGTCTTCTGCCACTCTAGGACCGTCTGAGGTAAGCAGGATCCCATTAGCTGAAGCAATCCTCGACCTTGATAGATCAAAGAGATCTACTCCGAACCAAGAAAGAAGGGAACAGTTGTCAGGACCTGATATTCCAGGAGTCCAGATTAGCGAAGAAGGGAATCTCCTTCTGACGGCATCGATAGCTTCAGCTAGTTTGCCTCCCGAGTTTGATAGCTGGGGAGAGTCTGTAATTGCAATTACTGAGGGTTGCATATCTGATTCCACTAGTGAAATATCATGATGCAGAGACTGCCAAGACAACGGAAGAAATTCTTCGCCCGACCCAAATTCTCCAGAATTTGAGGAGGATAAGCTGGAGGGAAGAACTAGTCCCTCTGATGATTCCCATTGATCCTTCCCCTCGAATGGGAAGCATAATTCCCCTCTTGTTGAAAGAAGTAATCGGGCTGGAAATTTTCTCGAGTCTCTTTGGAACATGAAAGGTGCTAATTCCAAGGGCACTTCTGGATCAAACTCCGAGAGAACCAAACCGGGGGCCCACGAAGTTGGATTTTTTCTATCTCCGAGAGAGAAAATCCTAGAAAAACGATCCCTTGAACTCACCTCTCTAGAGAGTGGACGCTTGTTATTGGACTCGTCCATCGGGCTTGCGAGTGAAGCATATAGCTTGAAGCATTCTAAGGTGGAGTGGTGTCGGCTTGATGTGCGAGAAGTCAGAGCGGGCCTATTAGCGGCGTTATTTGTTCTGGCATCACTAAGCTCTCCAATCAATGCACAGGATAGTTCAAAGGAAATACTGATGAATGATAATTTAGTTACAAATGGCACGGTATGGATTGGTTTCACATGCCGGGAAGTAGCGTGTCATGGCATGGAGCTTATTGTCTCACTTAATGGGGTCGAGACTGTCCATGAAGATCCTCATTTCGTACAATGGTCGGGCTTTGTAGTAGGCAATGTTTCTTGGACACTGTTGGCTGATTCTGGAGTAACTGTTTCCGAAATAAGGTTGGAAATGATCTTCAACTGGGATGATGAATGGACGGAACTTGTAGATTTACCTGATGTTGTCGCTGCACCTGGTAGTCAAGATGAATTTTCCTTAATTGATACAATTTCCCCACACCAGTTCGCAACATATGATAATCCGTCTTTTGATAGTCTCCACTCAGCTAACTGTGATGGATATGGTCAGTGTCTCTTCCCTTCTTCTGAGAATTCATTTGGGGCCTTAAATGCCGACAATGATTATTGGTTGCCGGGAAATACACAAGGTACAGTGGAGGAATGGTATGATTCCATACAGAACTGCAAAGCGTACAATGTTACAACGGAGGTGAAGGATTGTGATTTTGAGTGGTCTGATGGAATTCTCTATGTCGGGGCACTCGAAAATAAAAATGATAAGGATGCCGTAATGATCACCGGTAATCCAGGAGATATCATCCTCATTAACAGTCTAAGAGGTCCGGGAGACATTAGTATTGAGATTTGGGAAAGAGGAAATGAGGTAAAATCTCTCATTGAAACACTAGACAAGGCGGACCTAGAGCACTATCTGGAATATCCTGCTGATGGCGAACTATGGATAAGAATAGTAGACCCCTCGGAGGAGGAGTATTCCCCCTATGAGCTTGAGATTATTCGTTATGACCAGAATTATGAGCGGTTATCTGAAGAACTTGCAGCGTCCCCAATTGGAGAGTTTTTTGATGGTGAATTTCTGCCATTCAAGTCTCAAGTAGATCCCAACAAGTTCCTTCCGATATTATATCGGGGACACGTAGGTTCCTCTGATTCAGATGGAGACTCCCTAAAATTTTCATCTGGAGCTAAAATTAGAATGGAGGCGTCCTGCTCATTTACAGGAGATATCAATGTTCAAATCTTACTTCATGGGATTAATGGCTCAATTCTTCCCCTTGATGTTGGGTGCAATGAGATTTTTGAGACGTCCGCAGACACTGATTCTGTGGAGATAATTATGACTACACAGAACATCACTGCCGGGTGGGCATTAATTCTTGATTCCCTCGATTCAGGAGATGGGAACATGATTGGAGATGCCCCTGACGTAATGTGGTCAGAAACGGAACCCTATTCTTACTGGGGTCCACTAGTTCCAGGGCCAGTCGGTGCTTCTCCGTACTCCGGTTCGGTTGGGATTGGGGATTCAATTGATATTCACCCCTTTGAGATATCTGATGAGAATGGATCCATGGTTTTACTTAATTCGGTAATTGACTCCAGGGTAACGTACCAGATTCAATCATTAGATCAGGAAACATGGCAGATTTTGAATTACACCAATGGAACAGTGATTAGTCTGCCAAAGGGGATTCATGCGATTAGGGTAGAGGGACTTTTCCCCATTATGGCGGATGTCACTTATTCCTTCGTTATCGTATATCTAGGAGAAGATGTACCTGATGAGGGAGAGTACAGAGATTTATCACACTTATTTACTAACTTCTATGTGCTTATCGGAATTATCATGCTACTTCCATTGGCAGTGGTCACATGGTGGAATAGATCAAGTTTATTTGGAGCTAGAAAAAACGAATACGCCCTTGGAGAGCATGAGATTCGGAGATTAAGGAGCCTCAGGGAAAGGTTATCAATTTCTGCAAAAGAGTCAGAAATAGATCAAGAGGATGTTGAAAACGCCTTAAGGAAGCTAGGAGATAGCCCTTGGGAAGGAGTCCTCGGTGAATGGGGGGAACCGCTTCTAAATTATATGACCGAACAGATTGAAATTTGCTCATGGGGAGTGCCTGGAGGTGATTTCCTTATTGTAGGAATTAGGACTTTCGAATCGGAATGGAAGTTGGCCGCGATGTCCGTTGGCTCTCCTGAGGGATCGCATGTGACGGTCAGGGGAGTTAGTCCGAGTCATTTATTTGAAGACGGAGAGATTTTCCTAGATTCGCTAGCCCCCCATAGCAAGAAGTTCCTAAGGCTGACAATCGGAGGAGACCCCTCCAGTATAGAGTTGGAAGTCTCTGGACTGGTGGAAGGGGAGTCATTAGCGGCTGTACCTAGGCAGGCACTTGTTTGGGAGGAGGAATGATCAGTTCCTTCTCCTAGATGCCTCATCTCTAATTCTCTGCTCTATTTTTTCTATATCGGTTCCTAGGATATTTGACATTGAGGAAAACATCTTTTTTTCTTTCTTAGAGAGTTTCCCGGGCATATCAAGTTTCAGAACGACCATCACTGAACCTCTTCTACTACTACCTTGGTGAGGAAGACCCCTTCCCTTGATCTCAATTGTATCACCAGGCTGAGAACCAGCATTGATGTTAATCGCGAGTTTCTTGCCGTCAATATGCGGAATTTCTATCTTTGAGCCCAAGACCATGTCTGAGAAGCCTATTGGGAGCCCCATCAAAAGGTCTGAAGAGTCCCTCTCGAACCAGGGGTGCCTCTGCATATCAATCTCAATATAGAGATCCCCTGGAGACCCATTTTCCATCTTGGGGGCGCCGCCATAACCCCTCATCCGGAGTCTGACCCCTGAAGAAACACCGGGTGGAATAGTGAATTTAACCTTCTTACTTTGGTGATATCTTCCTTGACCATTACATGAATCGCAGGGATCTTGGATCAGCTTACCTTTGCCATTACAAGATGGGCAATCTGAAACCGCTCTCTGCGTGAATGGACCTAGTCTTTCAACCCTCTCAATCCTACCCCTTCCCTCGCAACCAGGGCATGTTCTAACATTGGAAGGATCTTTCGAACCCGAACCATCGCATTCTTTGCATTGCCTGAGTGCTTCGATTTCAACCTCATCCTCTGCCCCGTCCATAGCAACTTGGAATGGAACAGAATGGCGATAGATCAAATCGTCGCCCTTACTCCTTCTCCTTCCTCTTGAGGATCCGAAAAATTGATTGAATATTCCATCGAAACCCCCTCCGAAGAGATCTTCCATACTGATGTTAACCCCTTGGAATCCACCGGGCCCAAACGGAGATGAACCAGCACCGCCATGGCCGAATGTATCGTACTTCCTCCGTTCGTCTGGACTGGAGAGTATTGCATAGGCTTCTTGGACTTCTTTGAATTTCTTCTCGGCCTCGGAATCATCGGGATTTTTGTCTGGATGAAACTTTCTTGCTAATGAACGAAAAGCTTTCCTTATGTCTCCCTCGGAAGCATTTCTACTCACTCCTAGAACTTCGTAGTAGTCCCTCTTCTGCGACATGATGATACTGGCTAAAGTAGGGGTGATTTGAATCGTTCCCTACTCAATCAGATAATTTCCACATGAAGTGCAATACTGTGAACCGCCATTGTTCAATGTCCCGCACTGATTGCAGGATACTACTGTTCGGGAATTTTTAGAGGGGATATTGGTATTCCAAAGGCTATCCTCATTAGTGGCCTTTGATTTGGATTTCTTTGATTTTTCACTGACTCTTAATCTGGCTTTTTCTTCTCTCATATTCCTCTTTTCAAGCCTCTTTCTGGCAGAGTTATCCAGAATTGAATTGATGGTTTTTGTGATAGAAAAACCCGATGCCTTTTCCTTCGATACATTCAGATTTTCCTCATCCACTATAGTCTGGAGACCTGAAACACGAACATCCGCCTTGTAATCCTCTTCCACCTCGGATTCATTCATCTCAGTATTCAAACTACCAATTCTACCTGACATCCTAACATTAACTTTGGAGCTAATTCTCTTATTGGAAGATGATGCCTTTGCCTCGAGTTTCTCAAGTGCCCTATCTGATTTTTCATCCCACAATCCCTTGTCTTCGCTCCTGTATGTCTTTGTTAGTCTCTTAATTGCTCTTGACCTATGGAACTCATGATCCTCAACTCTTGAGTATCTGAATAGCATAAAGGCACCTAATATCAGGGCAATAGCATGTATTGAGACCTGCATTACGATATCCTCTGAAATTACTTCTTCGATTGCCGGCAAACCGAATCTAATCGCCACTAAGCATAATGTGGGTGCAAACAATAATGCCAACGAGATGGCAGGAGAACGATTGGACATAGTGAGTCCCTAGAAATTAACCATTTGAATCATTCGCGTACATGGGACTGTCATGAACACAACTTTCAGCCTAGCTGCGCTCGGGACAACGTGATTAGGGAGATCGAAGTCTCTACGACCTTACAGCCTTACGAGAACCTAGACATGGTAGTTAAGTCTGTGAAAACACTATTCCCTGATTGGGATGCCAAACTTCCTGATAGAAAAAATGACTTCCCGGTAGTTGGCGGACCTCAAATTATCCATGGGCTATCTTCTTCACTAGATCATTTTCTTGATGCTTTGAGAAGGCAATCAATACTTGATACTGCACTGGATGCTATGACAATGGAGGGGGATAACAATATGTGTGATTTTTCAATTTCTAGATTGGCGTCATTGGCTGGCAAGGTATCTTTCACTCTTGGAGAGAGAGCACTTGGAGGAAATATCGATATTTCGATAAGTGGGAGTGATTTGCTCTTGTGGTTTGAATCGTCGACATGGCATCAGGGCAGAAGGGGAGTCCCTCGTAGCTCCGGAGATGACTTTGCAATGCATAGAGATGGTAGTTCTAGCGAGTGGTTCGACAGAAGGGGCGATGCAGTCAGTAGGGGAGAGTAGCCGGAAAGCCGTCTCTGTGCCAATTCTCAATAGTTGAAACATCTGCGGGTAACCACTTCACATCCAGAAGGCTGTCTTGCGACAACCAGCGTAATTCTTCATGTTCATTCAGGACTATATCTTGTTCATGCACTATTCCGCAGTCGAAAATATGTAGATTGACATCCCTATCCGGATACTGGTAATCGATCTCACAGACCTTTCGATTGGGAATAATAGTGATGCCGAGTTCTTCCTCTATTTCTCTGGCTAACGCCACCTTGAGTGATTCTCCTGACTCTACCTTACCTCCTGGAAATTCCCACCAACCTGACCAAGCATCTCCCTTGGGCCTCATGCATGACAATAGGCTTCCTTTCGAGTTTCTTATCATGGCCCCAACTACGGTCAATTTAGGCCTTCTTAACATCAGCATAACGGCCCTCAGAACGATCTCTTTCTGTCTACTGATGTGTATCTCTCTCATTTTTGGAAGATGGATGAAAAGTATTGGTACCGAGAGATTCGAACAAGAATAGAGTGTTCTGAAGAACGTTTCATTACAGACATAGCCGCCTGCATCTTGACTCCACTCGACATCCTCATCTTGATCAAATTCATCGTCAAAATTCTGTATGCTTACAGTGGTTTCAATTATTCCTGGAGCACCATCATGTATTTTTCCTTCTACGATTAATCTTCCTGAATTATCTTCATCCAGCATTGAGATTCTATTTTTGGCGAATCTCTCAAGAAGTATCTTCTTAGATTTTCTAGATAGCCCCAAGTGAAGAACTGCATCAAATCCACCATCTCTCAGAAGCTCCGATGACTCAATCGTACCTCTTTCATCCACAGAGAGTATTCTACACACGATTTCTATATTTTCTATTCTGGATTTAGAAATATCTTTTACTACTTCTGAGGACTCATTGATCTCTAATCCATGGAATGGCTCGAATCCGGTTAGCAGTATTCTCGGAGTACGCATGTGTGCCTCGGACAGATGGTTAGAATTGTCTTTTTCGGGTCTTATATCAGTCACATTCATTCATATCGACATTCTCCAGAAGCATAATGGAACACGATTACGTTGTCATACTCCCTACTGAAGAAGAGGAGGATGAAGTGACTACCAGAGGGGTCATTATGGTAATTTGGAATGAGTTGAGCGGAGGAGTGGGGCCATGGGGTGCCCTTAGGCCACTAGTTGCAGTTCTCCTCTCCCTAGTGCCGTTTCTTTTTCTCGGGCAGCACTTCAATAGGCAACATAGCAAGTCATTAGGGTGGTTTGTGATACAGTTTCCACTCATACTATCAATTTTCCTTTGGCCGGTCCTATTCCTCTGGTCGATTATCGATGCATGGTGGATTTCAAGTGGAATAGTTGCAAAATCTAGATTCTCAGAAGTTATCGGGTAACTGTAGTGGGCTGAAGAGGTGGCCTGGGCTAGTTGACTTTGATAGTTGGACCCTGATGTTATACTCCCAGTCCCTAAGGAGAGCAAGTGCGGAAACAAAGGGCATCTCCGTCTCATTGAGTACTGTCCTGATAATTGTATCTAAAATATCCATCCGGTCTTGATCCACTGAGTCGAGTATTCTTTCCAAGGGAAATGAGTCCATAACAGGAGATTCACCTGAAGACTCAACTGGCCTTGGGGATAGTAGTTCCACTGGTAATTCTTCATTACTTTGAGAAGCCGTTATCTCCAATCTTTCCAATAGAATACGGATATATTTAGATACGACTAGAGAAACTTCAATCACTGGTTGCCCGTACTGATTTACGAAATTAACCATATTCTCCTGAAGAAATAGGAGCTTTTCCTCGACGATGGATGACGGGCTTGGAATTTGTCCGCCATGTTCATCCATAGTCATTCCAAGGGGCCCTTATTCATGAGTCCTAGGTAGACCTGTCGTCATACCTTATTGGAGAACCGCTATTTCCCCGAATTCCATCCAACAAATCGTCTTCAATTTCAAAGTGGTCATTCAGCCAATCGCCATCTGTATCCCAGTTTGTCGGATCAGTCCCATCGGCAATCTGATCTCCATCGATATCCAGAATCCACCAACCAAACACATACTCGCCCAAGAAAATATTCGGGAGGTGATACTGATCTCCGGCTATCCTGTTGAACGAATCTGTCCACTCCCCATTGAGAGAGGTGAAATCATTACTATTGTCGACATTTTCATACTCCAGATCGTTGTCATCGATGATCAATGCATATAATCTGTCACCATCATTGATTTTATTCATCCTGAAGTAATTAGTGGAGATTGATGAGCTCCCGGAGCAAGTCCCCAAGAGGCTGTCCCTCAACTGCCACCACTCGGACACTGGCTCTCCAAAGCAGTCAACTAGGTTAGAATTCCTGATTAGTGATGGAGATGACATTGAGGCATTGACTACGCCATAGTATTCTTGGAAATTATTGTAAGGCTCGTAAATACAACTTCCACTAGAGCAGTCCCACGCCCCATCATTATCGGCATCTTGACCTGCGTCAGCAGGATCTGTGGGATCATGCGTAAACCATGTCCAGTCCAAAACAGGCCTAGATATGACGCCATTAGAGACTTGGACAGGTTTCCAAACCACAGACGTGACTTGGTGCCATACTACAGAAATTTGTAGTAGGGATGACCAATTATCATTAGTTTCATTCCAACCCCTGTAATACTCATAGAAATCTGGCATCATATCTCCGTCAGTATCATTATCCAAAGGATTAGTTCCATACTTGAAAACCTCCCTTCCGTCTGAAAGATTACTGTCTCGAGAATATGAGTTTATGGCGCCATTATTAAATTCTGGACTCATGACAACAGAGTCATCATCAGAGTCATCGTCTAGAGGATGAGTACCATTTTCATACTCCATCAAGTTGGAAAAGTAGAGTGACTGCGATCCTTGTATTATTTGCCATTCTTGCGGGTATTCAGAAAACTGCCTAGATTCCCATTTACCCTGGACTGCTGGGATGTCAGAAATTTCCCTATCAAACCATCCATCTGAGTCAGGATCATAGTCTACATCTAGTGGGTTTACAGGGTTGAGTGACCATCGATAGTCATTAACTGGGAGGAATTCTCCATAAATTGAGTAGCAGAACTCCCATCCATCTGGCATTCCATCGATATCTGAATCAGCATCTGTTGGATCACTGACCCCTGCTAGGCTGATATTGAAGTTATCAGGGTAAATCGAATTAATCAGGCCCATGCGATCTGAAGATTCTAGACTCTTGCTCCTAAACATATCATATAGTTGTCCGAATGCAGCATCATAGCTCATTCCCACCTCTCCAATGAACGCATTAATTGCATCCGCGCCATATGAGACCAAACCGGTCTCATTTGGTATCGTATCAACAGCTATTCTCTTCCCGTATATTCTAGACTCGTATTCTGCTAGGTTATCAAAGGACTCAGAATCGGAAATTTCGCCATTTCCATCACAGTCATAAGAGTCATCATCCGAGTCTCTGTAAATGTCTGAACTAGTTAGTAGATTCATTTCCCAAAGATTTTGCTCTAAATTCCACTCTGTAAACCAGTACTCATAACCATCACTCATCCCATCTCTATCTGTATCAGTATCATTTGGGTCAGAAATTCCCAGAAGGGCCGCTAGTAACGGCTTTGCAGGACTTCCAGATAGCCATTCTTGGTATTGTTGCATCGCGAGCTGAGCCTTTCCTTCCTTTCCGAAGAGGATCCTGAAAACCCTATTATTAGCTTCAGAAGGATCAATTGTATCTGCTTCTACCCACATCCTTGGGGCATCCGGGGGGGATAGTCCCCCATTGGCAGGATTGTTATTGGTCAGATTGAGTTCGACTTGATCGGTAATGCCGTCCAAATCAGAGTCATAGTAGCCATCACCAGCTACTAATGGGTTCAATGTCCAAACTGAGTCAGTAGAATTCCACCTCGTGAAGATTAATTCTATACCATCGAGAAGTCCGTCTCCATCAGTATCGGGATCGTTTGGGTCTGCAGTAAGGCCGGATATATTCTTCTGGTCCTCTGAAAGGAAATGTCCGAAGGAGAATGACGATTCAGCTGATAGCCAGGGCGTTGGAAGGAGCTCCCCTCCGACACTTAACAAATAGAACTGGGGGGATGTTACAAGGGAATCCGTCTCACTCAGGTTACCATCTATTGAGTTATACTCTTCCCAGTTGTTCATACCATCGCCATCTGGATCTCCATTCTGATCTTTTTCATTAACAGGGTTTAGGGTCCAATGCTCCTCGAAAAGACTCCATCTAGCGTGGTAGTACTCCCAACCATCCGGCATGCCGTCTCTATCCGAGTCAGAAGACAAAGGATCGCCCGATCCTACATCCTCAACAGTGGTACCATTTACCAAGCTTAGATAGGCTGTGCTAGTATACTCTCCAAAGGAGCCTGGAGCTAAACCGGACCATGAAGAATGAGAGAGGTTTGTGGAGAATCCGTCGGGGAATGGCAATCCAGATGCTGTTTCGTCATTGAATATTATCTGATCTTTAAGATGGTACTCAAGCCAGTTTACAAATTGCTCATCTAGTGATAGAATACCATCCATATTGATGTCATATCCATCTCCATCGGGATTATTGAGTGCATCAGAGCCGTTCAGTGGATTGATTCCACTATTGTCTTTGTTCCAAGAACAAGTATATCTCGCCTCCCAACCATCTGGCAGAGTATCGCCGTCTGAATCTACATTATTCGGATCGGTACGAGTCCAAGATAGTGCTGACTCGTTAGACTCTCCATGAGAGGGGAGGCCTTCTCTGATTACGTCTTCAATGATCTCGCCCCACCTATACTCGCACAGATTAGACAATCCATCTCCATCAGCATCACCATCAGCATCATTGGGGTCCCTAGGATCTAGGGTCCAGAGATTTCCTCCGGTGTAAATGTCCCCTATCCATCTCCTGTTTTCTATCTCCCAGCCATCAGGCATACCATCCCCATCGGAATCTGGGTTAGTAGGGTCAGTGGGGCCATCAGTCCCCCCTCCTGCTCCAGATCCAAGCCATCCCTCTAGATGGACTGTTTCAGATTGGGATGAAGAGTCATCACACACATAATCGTCATTCAAGTAGTGACAATCAAAGGAGGTAGGGCCTAGGAACCATCCCCAATACTCCTCCCCATCAGTAAGGCCATCCCCGTCAGAATCAATGTTTCTAGGATCGGTACCATTTGTCCCGAACTGGGATGAATTGACGTATCTGAATTCCTCTAGATTACTCCACTCCCGAATGAAAATAGTTCCGTCGATAAGTGGAAAACTAACTCCATCGGCATCGGCGTCTCTTTCTCTATCAAAGGGATCTGTTGGATCTAATCCGTGTGCAAACTCCCAGCCGTCTGGCATGCCATCAAAGTCAGAATCACTGGACAGTGGGTCGATTGGCATTATATTCATGTATCTCCCAGGCGAAGCACCAGAGAAAATCCAATTCTCCCCTTCTTCTTCCAAAGCTACTAAATTCGTCACTAATCCAGGCATTCTTGTCTGATTGAAGTAAAGTCCAAGCACACCGGCATGCCCTCCTTCGAGACACCATGTACCATCCCTAGAACCTAAAATAACCATCCCATCGACCGCGAGAATGGAGTGAATATCATTCGCCCCTTCTGCCCATCTCTCGGAGTTGAACATTCTATCGTTGCTGATTGATGACCTAGGCATCTGCATGAATGTTGACAAATCGATTAGATGAAGTCCTCCAGCTGTACCAATCCACACCCCGGTTACTTCTTCTAAATCGCCGTTTGGAAGAAGAGGCCCAGCTGGCTCCAGAACATTGACAATTGCTGACTTAGACTCATTAAGAAGATCTGCCATCCTCACGAATGTCTCGGCATCTTCCAGATCAAAGACCCACCAAGGCTCACCGGCAGAAGTCACTGCATCAGTTGTATTCCAGGCAATTAGTCCAGAGTTGGTCCCCACAAGAAGTAGAGGTCCGCGACCTTGAACGGGAACTTGGATTGCGTCATTAGCGGAAACTTCAGAGTCGGATAAAATTTCAGTCAAGGGCCCACTTAAGAATTCTGGACCCACACTAATTGAACGTCCACCACTCCAGCAATCTCCGCTAGATCCCTGTTCCGATATGCTCAGAGTCCATGCCTTCTGGTGTCCAAAAATCAACAAGTCGAGATTCTCACTGCCCGTGTTCAATTCCATAATCGAGACGACGGGGCCGATACTCGAATCAGATAGAGAAGACATTATCGGAAGGCCATTTTCCATAGAGACACAATGAACTCCATTATTAGTCCCGATAATTAGGAAGTCGGAAGTTCCAGCAGGCGACCACCTAATCATCGAGGTCATCTCAAGACCAGAAGGCAGATGATGCAATGAAGAAACTCCTCCGAGCGGATCTAGCGTAGTAACACCGTACTTAGAGCCTACAAGAATTCTTTCTTGTTCGGTATCTTTGATCATTGTGTGCACCGCTCCATCAACGAGTGAGAGATCTGTGGATTGATCGAAAAATAGCATTGGCCCATCGTGGCTAGTTCCGGCAGTGGCCCTTATGCCCGGCTTTACCCAAGAGCCGTCATCATAATGAATCATATATTCTTCATAATTACTGAATGCTTCCCCCCAAGCTGAAGTAGCGGTGGATGTATCTGGGATAATAAATCCGTCCCTATCCATATCCCAACCATCATTATCTGAATCTACTATAGCGTCACTTGCATTTCTTGGATCAAGTCCATAGTGAGCCTCCCAACCGTCGGGAATTCCATCTCCTGGAACAACAAGTCCAGTGGCCAGTAGACCTGCCCACGAATAATAGTCCGAATCAGAACGAGTTGGATCAGTACCTAGCCACCCATCATCCTCGGTTGGCCGGACTTCCCTGTCTTGACAGGACCCTGCACTCATACCGGGTATTGTCCCGGAGCACCAAAGTCCATCCCTCTCAGTAACCCAGTTTTCGGGCATTCCAAATGAATATTCTTCCGAGTTGGAGTATCTTTCAGTTATGTCGATATCTCCATCTCTATTGACATCAAAGCCATCTCCACAGCCAAAACTGAAGTCATCGCATCTATCAATATCCTCAATTTTATCAGACGGGTCTAGTGGGTCGAACCAGAGGCATGTCCAAGCATTAGTTGCATTCAGATAGCCCAGGCCGCCCTCTGTACACATGTGTATTTCATAGCCATCAGGGAGTCCATCTCCATCAGTATCCGAGAGAGTTGGGTCTAGGTATTCTCTATTACCAGATTGAGTCAATTCTGGGGGTTTTCCAGTCAAAGATAATCTGTCTGAGAAGCATTTATCCAGTGTATATGGCCAACAATATTCCAAAAGTGCCACTGCTCCATCCCTATCATGATCTGACATGTTATCAGTGCCATTATTCATGTCCAATCCGAGAACCTCAAAATCCCCGCCTAGTGCTTCTATGACTACCGTCTCACTGTATATTGATTCATACTGATCAGGTATTCTATCTTCATCCGCATCAGTAGCAGGGGGAGCCCCTCCTTGGGCATCAATAGGGTTCGTAGAGTCAACAGGAGACTGGGGCCTAGTTTGTGAAACGAAAGCGAGGCTACTAAGTAAAAGTAGTACGATGAAGGCTGCAGTTTGCTTTCGCCTCATGGAATAGCCCCAACTAAGTAGTCATCAACGTTCTCGGTTGACTTATGATGGTGATGGAGCGTCGTTCGGACATAGAGTCAGATTCTGTAGTCTCGGAGAGACCGGTAATCTCCATAAACGAGTCTGAAAATTATAATCTTAGGATTTGTTCAAATGTCGTCAGCTTGCCCATTGAGTCGATAGACGTGGGGATGGAGATAACACACCTCGGAAGTGGAAGTAGGGGGAATTCAGTTCTGTTGTCAACTTCAGAGTCTAATGTTTTGATTGACTGTGGATTCTCACTAAAGGGAATCGAGCAGCGATTGGGAAAATTAGGAATAATACCTGATGAAATAGACTCCATACTTGTTACTCATCATCATTCCGATCATTCAAAATCAGCTAAGAGGGCGGCATTGAAGTGGGGATCTAATCTGATTAGCAATGCAGAGACGGCTAAAAGAATGGAGTGGGAGGGGTCTGTTAGCCTCAGGGTTTTTTCGGAGCTAGAAAGAATTGATGCAGGGCCGGACATAAGTTTGCTTACCGTTCCTGTACCTCATGATGATGCAGAGAATGTGGCCGTAATAGCCTGTGATGATCAAGGAAGAAGGGCCGCGGTAGTTACTGATCTTGGAGAGGTGACGACCGAGTTAGTATCTCATTTGAAGAAATGTGAGCATATTTCCATAGAGGCTAACTATGATCATGACAGGCTGATGAGAGGAGGTTACCCCGATTCCCTCAAGAGGAGGATATCTGGCAGAGGGGGACATCTTTCAAACTACCAAACGGCTAAAGCCCTGGGAGAGATTGTTCATCCTAATCTGAGTAGTATTGTCCTTTGTCATCTTTCTGAGAGTAATAATCTCCCCCATATGGCTGAGAGTGAGGTATTAATGGAAATATGTGATTCATTTAGAGGTAGTCTATCCATTTCCAAACAGGAAGGGCCGGAATTTAGCCACTGGCTTGGACAGAGTGATCCTGAGAGAATATCGGTATGACTCAGTGACCCATCACCACTCTATGTACTGAGTTTTGAACGTCCCTCATTCTGTCTACGGCCCCTAATTCTCTAAAAACCACCAAGGATCTCTGTAGATAATCCATTCTCTGGGAACGATTTCTCTCAACTTCCCCTAGTCTGGACAGTATTTCTCCCTGCATCATCCTGAAGTCGTTGGCCTCTGCTATGGATAATGCATCCAGATAATGCTGTGCGGCTTCTTCGGATCTTCCCGCATCGGTTAGAACTTGCCCTAGGAGCATCTCAACCTCAACAGCGCTTCTTGGATCTGATTGATCGGATAGGATCTCCAAGGCACCAGAATAGTGATGCATGGCCAAATCGTTATCTTTGATTCTAGCATAGTACCTGCCAAGAACTGCTCTTGACCTAGCATGAAGTTTCTCTTGGTTATTTGCAGCCGTCTCATCGTGTGCCTTCATGGCATGATCACGGGCCCTGTCCATCTCCCCCATCTCCAGGAATGCCGAGGCCAATCTAATCCTAGCCTCGGTCAACTCGGATGAATCCTCTGATTCTAGTAGGTCCTCTACGTTTCCATATACCTCAATTGCCCTCTTATTGTCCCTCTGGCGTCTGAAGATATAACCCATATTATTGTATGACTTTGCGGCACCCTGAGCGTCTCTGAGTTTTATCTGCATCTCAAGAGCCTTTTTGTGCAGTGCCAGTGCCGCATCCATATCTCCTTTCTTTACTGCTAGATCTGCTCTCGATGAATAAATCCTGACCAGGGGGATAGTCAGATTATGCTTGGCCGCCAGAGGCAGAGCTAAATCGTATTGTTCCTCTGCTTCATCCCACTTTCCTTGAATTGAAAGGATATCCCCGGTTAATTCGTATATGGTAAATTTGGTTCTAGGTCCGAAAACCCCAACCTCAAGAACTCTAAGTATTCCGAGTAATTCAATATGACCAGCCCTAACAAGTGTATGGCCATCCTCCGAAAGTGCGGAAGCTAGTCCTTCGATATCACCAGACTTGTGGAGGTGGTGAATATGTTCAATACTCTGAGATGGATTTTCTCTTCTAATCCTGTACCACTCTACAGCGTTGGCATGTAACGATTGCCTTAGAGAATCATCCATAGACAGAGTTAGAAACTCCCTCACCAAGTCATGGACATCATAATTTTCACTATCTACCTGTCTTGCTAAACCTTTCTCGACTAGATCGTCGAGTAAGTCGGTCTCCATGTCAATCCCGGAGATTGCCTCCAGTGGCATTGGCTCCCTGAATACCGCAATAGCCCCCAATAATCTTTTTTCGGCTCCTGAAAGTCTGCTAAAAATTTCTTTCTCGACAAATGCCTCAAGAGTTTCGTGGAAGGCCCCTCCGACACTTCCCCTATTGATCAGTTCGAGAACTAGGGGGTGCCCCCTAGAGAGATTGTGAATATGCAGGAATTGTGGCATTTCAATATCCTGCATTGTAGTGAGTATCTTTCTGCTGGCGTCTTGATCGAGACCATCTAGTGGCATCACCAGAGTCACTATTCGTCCCGAAGAGTCTGATTCAGGGACGACCATCCTAAATGAACGGGAGAACATAACCAGACCAACGTCATCTAGTCTGGGTATTTGTAGAGCTAATTCCCTCAAAGCCGAGATTAGTGTCTCGTCACCTACCTTGTGCAAATCGTCAATGACTATCAGAGAGGGCGAAGATTCCAATCCGTCTGAAATTAGATTGACTGCCATCTGAGGTTGTGGCACGGGAGTTGAGGCCAGATAGTCTGAAAGATCGTCACTACCCATAGCAGATAGCCATTCAGAGATAGCTTCAAGAAATGCTCTGGATCCCTCCCAGTCCTGACATCTATGATAGAGGAGATTTCTTCTATGGGTGAATCTCTCAATCAGCTTGGCCGAGAGAGAGGTCTTCCCGATCCCTGCTATTCCTGGAACTAAAATTGATCCAGACTGGTGCTCTAGCAAGTTAACCATGTTTTCCAACTCCATCTCTCTGCCATAGAATTTCCTAGTACGAGGGAGGTCATTTAGAGAGGTGACTAATTGCTTCTCAATATGCTTTGAGAGATCCCGCTCAATTAAATCGGCCGATAGTACAGATAGGTCAATTGTGCCAGAATCATCTAGATATCGAATAACGTCGACATGTCTCAGAGGGAGGTCCGTACCTTCCAATGCCTTAGAGAGCTCCATATTGGATGCACGTCCATCCCTGCCAACCACCCTAACATTCTGCATACCAACCTTTGACCATATTTCGTCAGCTAGTTTCGCACCTTCATCAGTGAGGAAATATGCTTTCCGCTTTCTGGAAACGCCCGTGACATGAGCCTGCTTCTCCACAAGGAATCCCTGATCTCTGAGGCCGGAAATAGCCCTAGGGACATTGGACCTTGCAATTGATACGGCATTTGCAATTCCCATCTGGGAAAGGGCGAATGGGACTTCGACTTTGTCGGCATGATCAACATAGTCCCTGAGGTGTAGCAGAATCCTCTCTTGGACTCCTGGCTTAGGTACAGGAGTAACGGCCATAGTTACGTTAGCGACAACATCTATTGAAGAATGTTCGTGAAGAAAGCACATTAGTTGATTCAGCTAATACTGACTCGGTTTCTATTCCAGTCCCTTGCCTTGTTATTCCTTATCTGGAACCCATTCTTCGTTTTCAGTATCCCAAAGCCATCCAGGATGGTCTGCATCACTAACAAACCGTCCTTCTGCCTCATCATCTGATTCGGGAGTCTGTCCGTCACTGACAGCCATATCCTCTGATTCGTCTTCAAACTCTATGAAGAAGTATGCAAATGCACCAATTGCCAATATGGCTATAACGGCGATTATCCCAATGAGTGCCCCTCCTCCCGAATCTGAATCACTGACTGTAATTTTGGAACCCTGGTATTCCATCCCCCCATACTTGAACTGCGGAGTTGCAGAGCCGGATATCCTTGACCCAGGGACACCAATCTCCCATGACGAGTCTTCCGATACGACCGTGTTATTCACGGGATTACCCCCAATGGTAACTGTTACAATCCTTCCAGGCAGTCCAACTCCTGTGAAAAGAACTGTTTCTTCCTCAGATATTCTTGTTTCTTCAGGGATATCTACTTCAAAGTCAATTCCTAAGACCTCTATACTAATGGGTATTGAGTTTGCTTTGGAACCAAAGGGGTCAGAAGCTACGAATACCACATCATGAATTGACCAACCTGATATTTCTGGATCAAAGAATGACATAGATGTCGGATTATACCTAGCTAGGCCGTCTGCTGAAACTGAAATCACGACTGGGTATTCATCATCCGAATCTATAGACTCATCATCGTAAACTGATAATATTAGTTCTTGATTTGCGTCGGGATCTGCGAAGAAATCCAATAGATTAATCTCGAAGCTCGTGCATCTATCCACCGACTGAGAATTTTCCTCGCAGTACAGGGTGATCTCATCTGGCCATTGTGATTGATCGAAGACTGGTTGATTATTCCCAGCATCTGGTGGATTATCAGCGATGATATTGACGTTCTTCCATTCGCTGTAGTCGAAGCCGTCGTAGGACCTCATCCTAATCTGATACTCAGAGTTGTGCCTCAGGGCTCTCGAATCCCATATTGATGTGAACTCTCCGTTTGAATCAAACTCAGTCACAGATTCTGAGTGAACCTCAATCATCCCATTAGCGGTATCGAGAACCTCGATATCGACCCTTGTCACATCATTGTCATTATCCCTTGCTACCCCTCCGAAGATAGATTCCTCGGAGACCGGCATTCTATCGGACTCTTTTGGCGTAGAGATACTAATGAAAGGCGCACTATTCGAGTTATCTATGGTCAGGATAAGCTCAACAGGCACGCATTCATCGATAATTCCGTTGCAGAAGTCTGAATCGGAAGCCCAGATTTTGAAGGTATAGTCAGCGACGACCCTGGGCTGGCCACTGAATTCCCAGGTCCAGGTCCAAGATGTACCTCCTGAAACGGGAGTGACTACTTGGAAATTGGGGCCTTCTATCTGGAAATAAATCTCAGAGAGGTCTTTTCCACATTGTTCAGGGCATCCATAGTAATCGTAGGCGGCTCCTTCGAATGTGACGCTGTCATCTGAATGAGTAGAGAATGGGCTGGGGGAGCTAACTGATACTGTTGGGGCCTGAGAGTTTAATTTGACTGAGATACTGGATATTGGACTGTATTCTATTCCATCGAATGCTCGGAACTGGAAAACGTAGTCGCCTTCGGCCATTTGCGACATATCTAGTTCGTAGTACCAGTCTTTGAACGGGTGGTTATTTTTTGAGACTATACCGAACTGAGCGTCGGATGAATCGGCGGCCAACATTGCGTCTGACCAACCACTAGTAAACGGGTCCCTCACCTCAATTGAGTGAACATACCCTTTTTGATCCCACTGAGCCATTTCATCACTTGGATAGAATGATGCTAGGACCCCATCATGAGCGTTTCCCGTGATATTTACTATCTTTCTAAATGAGTGGCCTTGATCCTGAGTGATAGAAACAGAAGGTGCCAGATTGAGCAAATTGGCTGTTCCTTGGTAGGACGTGTCATCGAGAGTGAATTCTCCACTATCCAAACCAAATCCGAACTTGTATGCAGTGTAGCGGTAGAGTGACAGTTCCCTAGTTCCTGCAGAATGATTGCAATCGCTATCTGCATTATCCATTACGAGGTCACCGTCATTGTCTATTCCGTCTGAACAGGAGTCCTCGTACTCATCATCTGCAAAGCCATCGGGGTTGTCCCCCCCTCCAAGTCCTCTGAAATCAAGATGGAAATCCGATGGCAGTGCAAACCATGGGGTATATCCATCCGATAGAGTGTCTATGTCATACATATCGTTACCAAGGGCGTCTTCGATTAGGACACTTGCGCCTGGAACTCTTTCTCCATTGACAAGAGCTTGAAATTTGACCAACTCGGCCCTTCTAACCTGAACAGCATAAGGGGTTGGCTGAGTCTGAATTGATATAGAAGATCTATCTAAATTGGCTAATCCTGCAAATGTCATCACTGTTGAATTGTTATCCATTGAAAGGGCGAGCGGGAAGTTTCTGGGAGTTAGATTGACGCAATTGGAACATTCTTGGACCTCGGTCGGCATAATTCCATTCTGGAAGTTGTTATCGGGCCACGCCTCTTGGTCTGGCCATGAAAGAATCACTGGGAACTGGCCTGTAGGTGGACTGGGGATTGATTCCGATTGTACCGTTACAGAACTCTTAGTGATATTGTAGGTAGTACCCACGCCGTTCCACGAGTTCTCTGAGAAAAACGCCAGTGTCCCATACTGCTGATCTCCAGCATATCCTGAATCATAATGCTTGAGGGTCGCTCCGGAGCCTGCGACATTCCATGTGTTCCTTCTGATATCCAATAGGGCGCCAATTGACCTGATTCCATCCGTAGTCCCTCCTGCGTTTATCTCATTGTCATACATTGTCAATCCGGATCTGTATGCCATCACTGCGGGGCAAGGGAATTCTCCGTTAGGATTGCCCGGAGATGCAAAATGAATGTCGCTCTCACATGTGCCACTTCCCGAAGATGAAATGGTATTGTTGGCCAAGAA
>MDSV01108403.1_pt1 | contig 42394 bp, 43 predicted proteins | sample 810851 | NCBI WGS metagenome assembly MDSV01 (sample SAMN05326640, study PRJNA326480) | marine metagenome | isolation source: seawater | place: Atlantic Ocean: North East | collected 2012
AAGCAGAAGCTAAGAAGGAAGAACCGAAAGCAGAAGCTAAGAAGGAAGAACCGAAAGCAGAAGCTAAGAAGGAAGAACCGAAATCTTAACTTAAGGGAGTATTATTTTGTTAAAAGTAAGAATCTTTACTTTGTATCCAGATTTTTTTCCTGGACCGCTAGAGGTCGGTCTTTATAAAAAGGCCAAAGAAAAAAAAATTTGGGACTTAGAAGTTGTTAATATTAGAGACTATGCAACTGACAAACACGGCACAGTAGATGATACTACTTATGGCGGAGGTAGTGGAATGTTAATTAGACCTGATGTTATTGCAAATGCAATAGATAAAAAAATTGATGTAAAAAATAATGAAAAAATTATTTACTTGTCGCCAAAAGGTAAACAATTTGATCAAAAAAAAGCAAAAATTTTAGCAAAAGAAAGAAATATAAATATTATATGTGGTCACTTTGAAGGTATAGATCAAAGAGTTCTCGAGACTAGAGATATAGAGGAAGTTAGTCTTGGTGATTACATATTGTCAGGCGGAGAAACAGCATCTTTTGTATTTATAGATGCTATAATTAGACTTTTACCTGGCGTGCTAGGGAACAAGCTTTCAACTCAAGAAGAGAGTTTTGAAAATGGTTTGCTAGAGTACCCCCAGTACACAAAACCTCAAGAATGGGAAAAAAAAAGCCCTCCAAAGGTGTTATTATCGGGAGATCATGCTAAAATTAAGGACTGGCGTTTGTCTCAATCAGAGGCTATAACACGTCGCCAGAGACCAGATCTTTGGAAAAAATATTTAAATAAAAACAAAAAATGAAAAACATTGAAGACATAAATAAAGCAGCAATTAAAAAAATAATTGAAACTAAAAAGATTACCGACTTTTCCCCTGGCGACACTATAAAAGTTGGAGTGAAAATAGTTGAAGGTAAAAGAGAGAGAATTCAATATTTCGAAGGTGTTTGCATTGCCAAAAAAAATAGAGATATTAATTCATCATTTACAGTAAGAAAAATTTCTTTTGGAGAAGGTGTAGAACGAACGTTTGCATTATTTAGTCCAATTGTTGACTCGATAAAGGTAATTAGATCAGGAAAAGTAAGAAGAGCAAAACTTTATTATTTAAGAGATAGAAAAGGTAAATCAGCTAGAATAGCTGAAAAAATTAAGAAAAGAATTGGAATAGATGTTTCGGTTAAACCTCAAGAGGCAAAAGAAAAAGTCTTAGAAACTAAAACTGAGGAAGCTAAAATTGAAAATGATTCTGCTCTCATAAAAAAAGAAGCAGAGAATAAAGATAAAAAATAAAATATTCTCCAATGCTTAGAACTCTATACGATAAGATATGGGAAGATCACCTTGTTCATCAACAAGAAGATGGCACTGCATTGCTATATGTAGATAGGCATCTTGTTCATGAAGTCACAAGTCCCCAAGCATTTGAGGGGTTAAGGTTACAAAAAAGAAGGGTAAGAAGACCAGAATTAACTTTAGCTGTTCCAGATCACAATGTTCCAACGACTGATAGATCTAAAGGTATTTTAGATAAAGAGTCAAAATTACAAGTGGACACTTTAAGAAAAAATTGTGAAGAATTTGGAGTTCAATTATTTGATGTTAATGATAAGCGGCAAGGTATTGTTCATATAATTGGACCAGAGCAGGGATTTACTCAACCAGGAACTGTTATAGTTTGTGGTGATAGCCACACGGCTACACATGGAGCTTTTGGTTCTTTAGCTTTTGGAATTGGCACATCAGAAGTAGAACATGTTCTTGCTACACAGACTTTAATACAAAAAAAATCAAAAAATTTTAGAATTAATGTAAATGGAAAATTACCTGATGGAGTGACCGCAAAAGATGTAATTTTGAAAATTATAAGTACAATAGGTACTGCTGGTGGAACAGGTTATGTAATTGAATTTGCTGGTGAAGTAATAAAAGATCTAAGTGTTGAACAAAGAATGACAGTCTGTAATATGACAATAGAAGCTGGAGCTAGAGCAGGACTTATTGCACCAGATATAAAAACATTTGAATATTTTAAAAATAAGCCTATGTCGCCAAAAAATGATAATTGGGACAAAGCATTAAATTATTGGAAAACTTTATATTCAGACAAAGGATGTAAATTCGATAAAGAAATAAACATTAATGCAAATGAAATAGAACCATTAGTTACTTGGGGAACTTCTCCTCAAGATGTCTCTCCTGTAACAGGAACCGTACCTGACCCAGAAAAAGAAACTGATGAAGAACGTAAAATTGCAATGTATAGATCTCTTGAATATATGGGTTTAAAGCCAAACATGAAAATTGCAGATATAAAAATCGATAAGATTTTTATTGGAAGTTGCACTAATGGAAGAATTGAAGATCTAAGAGTAGCAGCAAAACTGTTAAAAGGAAAAAAAGTAGCTAAAGATGTGAGCGCTATGGTTGTTCCTGGATCAGGATTAGTTAAAAAACAAGCTGAGGAAGAAGGTTTAGATAAAATTTTTACAGAAGCTGGGTTTCAGTGGAGAGAGCCAGGCTGCTCAATGTGTTTAGCCATGAACGACGATAAACTAATTTCAAAAGAAAGATGTGCTTCAACTTCAAATCGAAATTTTGAGGGAAGACAAGGAAGAGGAGGCAGAACTCACCTAGTTAGTCCAGGCATGGCAGTCGCGGCAGCTATTCAAGGTCACTTATCTGATGTTAGAGAATTAAATTAGATGGAAAAATTTATAAAATTAAAAAGTATTCCTGCATATATATCTTTAATGAATATAGATACAGACATGATTATTCCAAAACAGTTTTTAAAAACTATTAAAAGAACTGGATTGGGAAAAAATCTATTTTATGAAATGAGATATGACGAGGAAGGAAAGATGATTGAGGACTTTATTTTAAATACAAAAAGTTATTCAAAGTCTAAAATTCTTATTGCTGGAAAAAATTTTGGTTGTGGGTCATCGAGAGAACATGCTCCATGGGCTCTTTCAGATTTTGGAATCAAATGTATTATAAGTCAAAGCTATGCAGATATTTTTTATAACAATTGTTTTAATAATGGAATTTTACCGATCATTATCAATGAAAATGTTATTCAAGAACTAGCTGAATACTCAGAGAGAAAAGAAGAAATTGAAGTTAACTTAGAAAGCCAAGAAATATCGTATGGAAATAAATTAGTAAAGTTTAATTTAGATCCTGCAAAAAAAAAGAGATTACTAGAAGGTCTAGATAACATAGATTTATCTCTGAAAAAAACTTCGAGTATAGATTCATATGAAAGTAAATTAAAAAAAAATAAACCATGGGTGTCAAGACATGATTAAGGTAAAAAACAGAAAAATTCTGTTATTACCAGGTGATGGAATTGGACCAGAAGTTGTAGCAGAGGTTAAGAAAATTATAGAATGGTTGAACAAAAATAAGTCTTTAGATTTTGCGGTTGAAGATGCTTTAGTTGGAGGAGCTTCAATCGATAAACATAAAATTCCAATAACTGATGAAGTTTTTTACAAAGCTTTGGAAAGTGAGGCAGTAATTCTTGGTGCAGTTGGTGGGCCAAAGTATGATAATTTAGAATTTTCAAAAAGACCAGAAAGAGCTCTTTTGAAACTAAGAAAAGAGTTAAAACTTTTTGCTAACTTAAGACCAGCAATTTGCTTTAAACAACTTGTTGAAGCCTCAACCTTAAAACCAGAAATAATATCTGGATTGGACATAATGATAGTAAGAGAATTAACTGGAGGAATTTACTTTGGTGAACCAAGAGGTATCGAACCCATAGAGAATAATGAGCGAAAGGGAATAAACACTCATACATACACTACGAGTGAAATACAACGTGTTGCTAGAGTTGCTTTTGAACTTGCAAAAAAAAGAAATAATAAAGTCACGTCTTGTGAGAAATCAAATGTTATGGAAGCTGGAATTTTATGGAGAGAAGAGGTACAAATTTTAAAAGATAAGGAGTTTAAAAAAATTGAACTTAATCATATGCTAGCTGATAACTGTGCTATGCAACTTTTAAGAAATCCAAAGCAGTTTGATGTTATAGTAACTGATAATTTATTTGGGGATATTCTTTCGGATGAAGCAGCAATGTTAACTGGTTCTCTTGGACTTTTGCCATCTGCTTCACTTGGGTCAAAAGACAAAAATGGAAAAACTAGGTCTATGTACGAACCTATACACGGGTCGGCACCTGATATAGCTGGTAAAAATATTGCAAACCCAATCGCATCAATTTTAAGTTTATCTATGGCTCTTAGATATTCTTTAGATCTAGATAAAGAAGCAGATTTGATAGATTTAGCAGTGCAAAAAGTATTAGACGATGGACTAAGAACAAAAGATATAATGTCACCAGGTAAAAAGGAAGTTGCTACCAATGTTATGGGAGATGCAATTATTTCAAAATTAAAATAAAGTAAATACTTATGAATTTAGCAATAGTTGGCGCAACAGGCAATGTTGGAAGGAAAACAATAAAAATTTTAGAAAAATCAAATCTAAAGTTCGATAAACTTTTTTTAGTAGCATCAGAAAAAAGTGTAGGACAAAAAATATCTTTTAAAGGAAAAATAATAGAAGTAGAAGCTTTAAATAAATATAAATTTTCAAATGCAGGAATTACTTTTTTTGCAGCTGGAAGTTCCATAGCAAAAGAGTGGGTTCGTAAAGCAGCTAAAGACACTATTGTTATAGATAATTCAAGTTTTTTTCGAATGGAAAAAGACGTTCCTTTAGTAATTCCTGAAGTAAACTCAAAAGTGCTAACAAAGCACAGCAATATTATTGCAAATCCAAATTGCTCAACTATGCAGATGGTTTTAGTTTTGAAGCCTCTACATGATGAATATAAAATAAATAGAGTTGTAGTCTCTACTTATCAAGCTGTATCAGGAGCTGGAAAAAAACCTATGGATGAGCTTTTTAGTCAAACCAAAGAATACTTAGATGGAAAAAAAATTGAGTCTAAATATTTTACTAAACAAATTGCTTTTAATCTTATTCCCCATATTGATGTATTCGATAAAGATGGCTACACAAAAGAAGAGTTAAAAATGGTAAATGAAACTAAAAAAATTTTAGATCACAGTATTGATGTAACTGCTACATGTGTAAGAGTGCCAGTTAGAACTGGTCATTCCGAGTCAATTAATATTGAATTTGATAATTTATATGATTTAGAAAATATCAAAAGAATATTAAATAATGCACCAGGTTGTAAAGTTGTAGATGAACGCAAAGATGGGGGTTATATAACTCCAGCCGAAGCCGAGGAGGATTATACAACTTACATATCAAGAATTAGAAAAGATAATTCCAATGTAAAAGCTGTAAACTTGTGGGTAGTTTCTGACAATTTACTTAAAGGCGCGGCTTTAAACAGCGTACAAATTGCAGAAACTTTAATGAAAAAATAAAAAAATTAGTTTAAAATAAGATATGCAACACGATAACAATCCTTTAACGCCCCACTTACAAATTTATAAGTGGCAAATCTCATCTTTACTTTCAATTACTCACAGAATTGTAGGTATTATAAACATTGGCGCTATAACTTTAATTTGTTTCTGGGTACTTTCATTATTATTAGGCGAAGCAAGTTATGAAACAATTAAATTATTTTTAAATTCTTTCTTTGGTAAATTTATAATGATCTTTTTATGCTGGTCTTTTAGCTTTCATATATTAAATGAGATAAGGCACTTGGGATGGGATTTAGGTTATGGTTTTGATATAACAGTTTCAAAAATTACAGGAATAATTGTAGCAATAGGCTCTTTTATATTAGCTATTTTAATTTTTATAATAGGAAAAAATATCTTTTAAATGAATAAATCTACAAAAAAATGGTTATTTATAAAATACAGTTCAGTAATATTAATACCTTTAATGTTTTGGTTTATTATAAATTTAACTGCAATATATGACTCCGAATACGATCAAATAATTAATTTTTTCACCAAACAGCCTTCAAAGATATTATTTTCGTTATTTCTTGTATTTTCTTTCTTTTTCTCAGCATTAACTATAAGTGAGATTTTTGAGGACTATATAAAAGACAATAAAATCAAAAATGTCGCAAACATAATTCTCAATATATTTGCTATAATAGTTCCCTTGATAACTATTTCGAGTGTATATATCTTAAGTTTATGAGTGCTTATAAAATAATAGATCATGAATACGACGTTGTCGTACTAGGAGCTGGTGGATCTGGCTTAAGAGCTGCTGTTGGTCTCTCTGAAGCAGGTCTTAAAACAGCTTGTATTTCAAAAGTATTTCCAACTAGAAGTCACACTTCCGCTGCGCAAGGTGGAATATCCGCTGCTTTAGGAAATATGGGTGAAGATGACTGGAGATGGCATATGTACGATACAGTAAAAGGTTCAGATTGGTTAGGAGATCAAGATGCTATTGAATATTTGTGTAAAGAAGCACCTAGAGCAGTTATAGAGTTGGAAAGATATGGTGTACCGTTTAGTAGAACTGAGGATGGTAAAATTTATCAAAGACCATTTGGAGGTATGTCTAAGAATTATGGAAATGGAACTGCACAAAGAACATGTGCAGCAGCAGATAGAACTGGCCATGCAATACTGCATACTTTATATGGTCAAGCATTAAAACATAACACTGAATTTTTTATAGAGTATTTTGCTTTAGATTTGATTATGAAGAATGAAGAATGCAAAGGTGTCATAGCTTGGAATTTAACAGACGGGACTATTCATAGATTCAGATCACACATAACAATTATTGCTACCGGGGGTTATGGAAAAGTTTATCAAACTGCCACTTCAGCCCACACTTGTACGGGCGATGGAAATGCTATGATATTGAGAGCAGGGTTACCGCTACAAGATATGGAATTCGTTCAATTTCACCCAACTGGAATATATGGTGTTGGTTGTTTAATAACAGAAGGTGTAAGGGGAGAGGGAGGATTTCTTGTAAATGGAGAAGGTGAAAGATTTATGGAAAGATACGCACCAAATGCCAAAGATTTAGCATCGAGAGATGTTGTAAGTAGATCTATGGAAGTTGAAATTAATGAAGGTCGTGGTGCAGGCAAAGATAAAGACCATATTAAACTTCACTTAGATCATCTTGACTCAAAAGTAATTGAAGAAAGACTTCCAGGAATATCTGATGCAGCTAAAACTTTTGCAAACGTAGACGTAAGTAAAGAGCCTATACCAGTTTTACCAACAGTTCATTATAATATGGGAGGTATTCCAACCAATTATAAAGCTGAAGTTTTAACTCTTAATGGATCAGAAAAAACTGTACCAGGATTAATGGCAATTGGAGAGGCGGCATGCGTATCTGTTCATGGAGCAAACAGGCTTGGTTCAAATTCATTGATTGATCTTGTTGTATTTGGAAGAGCAGCAGCAAAAAGAGCTGCAGAATTAATAAAGCCAGGATCTCCTCATGAAGAAATATCACAAGCGGAAACTGAAAGATGTTTAAATAGGTTTGATAAAATAAGAAATTCTAGCGGGAGCACTAAAACTGCTGAACTCAGGCTTTCAATGCAAAAGACAATGCAATCAAAGTGCGCAGTGTTTAGAACAGAGAAAACTCTTAAGGAAGGAGTTGAAGCAATTAGAAAACCTTTAGAGGGAATGAAAGACTTATCTGTAAAAGACAAGTCTTTATTGTTTAATACAGATTTAGTGGAAACACTAGAGTTTGATAATTTAATTAGACAAGCATTAACTACAATGGACTCTGCATACAACAGAAAAGAAAGCAGAGGAGCACATGCTAGAGAAGATTTTACAAAGCGTGACGATAAAAACTTTATGAAGCATACTTTGGCTTGGCAAAAAGGTGAAAAAGTTGAGGTTAAATATAGAGACGTACATGCCAGAACTTTATCTAATGATGTCCAATACTTTCCACCAAAGGAGAGAGTTTATTAAATGGTACAATTTAATTTACCTCAAAATTCAAAAATTGTTGTAGGAAATTATCACAAAGTTCAAACCAGTTCGTCTAACGTAAAAAAAGTAAATGTTTATAGGTGGGATCCATCTAACGGAAAAAATCCGAGAATAGATACCTTTGAAGTTGATATGGATAATTGCGGACCTAAAGTATTAGATATATTATTTAAAATTAAAAATGAAATAGATCCTTCACTTACCTTTCGAAGGTCTTGTGCTCATGGAGTTTGTGGGTCATGTGCAATGAATATTGATGGTGTAAATACTTTATCATGTATAAAGTCACACACAGATATAAAAGGAGATTTAAATATTTACCCACTCCCACACCTTAAAGTAATCAAAGATTTAATTGGTGACTTAAGTAATCTTTATAAACAATATGAGTCAATTCAACCTTGGCTTAAGACTACTCAAACTGGGCAAGAAAAAAACGAGCTATTACAAACGCAAAAAGATCGTTCTAAACTAGATGGATATTACGAATGTATATTATGTGCATGTTGTTCTACATCTTGTCCAAGCTATTGGTGGAATGGTGATAAATACTTAGGTCCTGCAGTTTTACTTCAGGCTTATCGATGGATAAATGATAGTAGAGACTCAGAAAAAAAGGAAAGATTAAAAAAAGTAGCTGATGAACTTAAATTATATAGATGCCATACAATTATGAACTGCACTAATTCTTGTCCAAAAGGTCTAAATCCAGCAAAAGCCATTGGTTCAATTAAAAAAATGCTTGCAACAAGTTAAAAGCTTATTTAATCAATTAGCAGTATGAAATTAATCGAACACTTTGTAGAAGGAAAAAAATTTTCAGGAAATTCTAAAAGAACAAGTAAAATATTTAATCCTGCTTTTGGTGAACAGAGTGCCGAAGTTAAGCTTGCTTCAACAACAGATATTAATAAAGCTGTGTCCAGCGCTCAAAATGCTTTTGAGTCTTGGTCCAACACACCACCTCTTCAAAGAGCTAGAGTAATGTTTAAATTTAAAGAATTAATAGAAAAAAATTCAGATGAGCTTACGAAAATGATAGTTGATGAGCATGGAAAAGTATATGATGATGCAAAAGGATCTCTAACTAGAGGGTTAGAGGTAGTTGAATATGCTTGTGGTATACCACAAATATTAAAAGGTGAATTTACAGAAAATGTTGGTTCCAATGTTGACAGTTGGTCTACTAGACAACCGCTAGGCGTTTGCGCAGGAGTTACACCCTTTAATTTTCCAGCTATGGTTCCGATGTGGATGTTTCCAATGGCTATTGCTTGTGGAAATACTTTTGTATTAAAGCCCTCTGAAAAAGACCCATCTTGCTCAATGAGGCTAGCTGAATTACTTTCAGATTCTGGATTACCCCCAGGAGTTTTCAACGTTGTTAATGGAGATAAAGAGGCTGTGGATGCGCTAATAAATAATAAAGATGTTGTTGCAATGAGCTTTGTTGGATCCACACCAGTTGCTAAATACATTTATGAAAATTGTGCTAAGAACGAAAAAAGAGTTCAAGCATTAGGTGGCGCTAAAAATCACTGTGTTGTGATGCCTGACTGCGATCTTGATCAGGCAGTAAATGGTTTAATGGGAGCTGCTTATGGTTCAGCAGGTGAAAGATGTATGGCACAATCCGTAGCAGTAGCAGTTGGAAATATAGGAGACAAACTTGTTGAAAAATTAGCAAAAAAAGTAGAACTTTTAAAAGTTGGTCCTGGAATGGATAAAAAATCGGAGATGGGCCCACTCGTTACAAAAGAGCATCTTGAAAAAGTTAAAGGGTATGTCGATATAGGAGAAAAGGAAGGAGCTAAACTTGTTGTTGATGGAAGAAACCTAAAATTACAAGGTTATGAAAATGGTTATTTTATAGGTGGGTGTCTATTTGATCACGTAAAAAAAGATATGAAAATTTACAAAGAGGAAATTTTTGGCCCAGTTTTGTCAGTTGTTAGAGCAAAAGACTTTAACGAAGCTATTAAGTTAGTTAACGATCATGAGTTTGGTAATGGAGCAAGTATTTTTACTAGAGATGGAGACTCTGGAAGAACATTTTCCTCTAAAGCAAAGATTGGCATGATTGGAATAAACATTCCGATTCCTGTTCCGATGGCATTTCATAGTTTTGGTGGATGGAAAAGATCATTATTTGGAGATCAACATATGCATGGACCAGAAGGAGTCAGGTTCTATACTAAATTAAAAACAGTAACTTCAAGATGGCCCTCAGGAATGAGGTCTGATCCGGAGTTTGTAATGCCAACAATGAAATAGGAGAATATGAAAAAAAAGATTACTTTGGTGGGAGCAGGAAATATAGGAGGAACATTAGCCCATCTTATAGCATTGAAGGAATTAGGGGATGTAGTTTTATTTGATGTTGCAGAGGGTGTAGCTAAAGGAAAAGCATTGGATATAGCACAATCTTCTCCTGTAGAGGGATTTAATATTAAATTATCTGGAACTAATAATTACAATGACACCAAAGGTTCAGATGTAATAATAATTACTGCAGGTGTACCTAGAAAGCCTGGAATGACTAGAGATGATCTTCTTGGAGTTAATTTAAAAATAATAAAACAAGTAGCTGAAGGTATAAAAGAAACTTCGCCAAACGCTTTTGTTATCTGCATTACTAATCCACTGGATGTAATAGTAATGGCTCTTCAAAAATACTCTGGCCTTCCAAAAGAAAAAGTAGTTGGAATGGCAGGAATTCTAGATTCGTCAAGATTTATATTATTTTTATCTGAAGAATTAAATGTTTCTGTCAATAAAATTAAATCTCTAGTGCTAGGTGGACACGGAGACAGCATGGTAGCTATGGTTAATCAAACACTTATTGATGGAAAAACTTTAACAGAGCTTGTAAATGAAGGTAAAATTAAGAAGAATAAACTTGATGAAATAATAGATAGAACAAAAAAAGGTGGAGCTGAAATAGTTAAATATTTAGAAAAAGGATCAGCTTTTTATGCGCCTGCTGCATCAGGTGTTGAAATGGCAGAAAGTTATTTAAAAGATTTAAAGAAAAGTTTACCTTGTGCAGCTTTTTTGAACGGTGAATACGGAGTAAAAGAAATATATGCTGGGGTTCCGGTAGTGATTGGAAAAAATGGAGTTGAAAAAGTAATAGAGTTAAATTTAGAAGATGGTGAAAAAGAAAAATTTAATAATTCAATCAAATCTGTAAAAGAACTTTTTGATGCTGCATCAAAAATAGATCCCTTTTTAAAAAACTAGTTTTTTTTAATTACACACAATATATTTTTACCATATTTGTAATTAATTAATCCGTCTAAAATAACTGTAATAGGAGTAAAAATTTTATCCCAAATAAATATTTTAAACCTCGAAGGATAAATCTCCTCTTTAAAAAAAATTCTATTTATATAATAGAGAAAATAACCAGCACAATCTAGATAGCAAAGTTTTTCTAACTTGCAGTTAGCAATCTTTAAATCTTTAAAGAATTTTATTTCATACCTTCTATGATGTCCTACTGCTTTATCAAATTTGCTAAACAATTTATTATGCCCTGGAACTAAAATTATCAAGTATCCATTGTTTTGTAATTTGTCTAACGCAATTTTAATTTCTTCGTTATCTTTTTCGATATGTTCTAGGACATTCATATACATGATCGTTTCAAATGTACCTTTTATATCTTTCGTCAATTTTGGGAAAATAGAAATATTGTTGTTTTTAAAGCGTTCCTTAATAAAATTGAAATTGTTAACATCAGTCTCAGTTAAAGTTATTTTCTTTTTTTTATCTAAATAAGTAAGTGTAAAACTTCCAATTCCTGCTCCAACCTCTAAAATGTTTTCTTTTATGTACTTTCTTATAATAAAATATATGTATTTTCTCCAAACATTGGCTCTTTCAAAATTTTCTAATTCTTTTCCTGGATAATTAATCATATTTTGTTAATTTGAATATAAGATTTTTAAATTATCATTATGATTAAAAACATCAATTCAATATTTTGTATCGGATTTATAACAATTTTAGCTTTTACAATTAATTTTTATTTTGGCGCTATTGGTGTTTTTCCAATAGATAGTTTTGCTTTTTTTGACTCTTCTTATTCTATCTTAAAAGGAAATATGCCATTTCGTGATTATTGGACGATAAGTGGCCCATTAATTGATTTAATACAATCAGGAATATTTTATGTGCTTGGAGTTAGTTGGCAAACTTACCAAATTCACGCATCTTTGATAAATGTAATATTTGCTCTCTCAACATTTTTATTTTTAAAAGATTTAGGCATTAATAACCATTCTAGCTTGTTTTATTCTTCTTGTGTCTCTATCCTCGCATATCCCTCAGTAGGCGTACCTTTTCCAGATCATCATTCAAGTATTTTTTCAATTATAGCTTTATATAATTTAGCTTATGCAATTAAATACAATAAGAAAAAAAATTGGATATTGCTGCCAATATGCCTGTTTGTAGCTTTTTTTTGCAAACAAGCTCCTGCAGCTTATTTTATTATATTCATTTTATTTTTTTTATTTTTTTATAGCGTAATTTATAAAAAATATAATTGGATACCGATATTTTTTATTACTTGTATTTCATTAGCAATAATCTTATTTCTTTTTATAAATTTAAATAATATTAATTTTATCGATGTATTTGTACAATATTTTCTATTTCCTCAATCAATTGGATCTGAACGTTTAACTAATCTAAATATAAATTTTAAAAATCTTGTCCTTGATTACAAATTTCTTTATATTGCATTATTACCAACCTTATACTTCTTTAAGAAAAATTTTTTACTTTCGATAATAATTTTATTTTCAACAGTAATTTTAATTTTTCATCAACTGTTAACAAAAAATCAAATATTTATTTTTTTTTTAATACCTATTGTGTGTGGTTATGTTCACTCTCTTTTGATTTATGAAAATAAAAAATCTATTAAACAATTTGTTTTATACTTTACAATTGCTTTAGCTTTTTTTTCAACCACCAAATATCACCTAAAGTTTAACGTGGATAGAAAATTTATGGAACTAGAAAATATTGATAAATCAAATTATTTTGATGCAAATATGATTAATAAAAACTTAAAGGGATTAAAATGGATTACACCATCTTTTAGAAAAAACTCTGAAGATGAGATTGAATTAATAAATTTAACTATTAACCATTTAAGTCAAGACGGTAGAAAGAAAATTATTATTACATACTATCAATTTATTTCTACAGTTTTAGAAGAATCAATTTATTCTCACAATAGATGGTATACAACTGATGGCGTGAGCTATCCTCTTCAAACTAACAAGTTTTTTAGTTATTATAAAAAATTTTATGTCGATAGAATTATTAATAACAATGTAGAAGTAATTTATTTTACATCACCAATAACAGAAAAAAGTTTTTTATCTCTATTAAAGGAAAATTGTTTTAAAATTAAAAACGTTAATGAAATATTATATGAAGTAGATATTAAGAAATGTTTTTAAAATTATTTTACTTGTGCGTCTAGCTCAGTTCTGATTTTATTTATAAAATCTATTATTAATTTAGAATCTTCATCATTGAGATACTTTTCTTTTTTTACAGCTGTTTTAAGCTCTTTTCTTATTTTATCCTTAATTATCTCAAGATTTTCTTTGGATTTTAGATTATATATTTCCTCTTTATATTGATTAATTTTAGCTCCAATGGTCAATTGAAATAAGAGAAACCCTAAAAAAAATACTATGAGCGTTTTATAAAAAAAAATTTTCATTTTGATGAATTAAATTTAATGTTTTTATATACCTTATAAATACTCACGCCTTCAATAATAAATTCATCTATCTGTATAAAACTTTTTGGAACATCATATTTATCGTCAATTTTCTTATCTACTTCAGAAATAAAATTACTGTAAATGTACTCAGCATTTTTATAGTCTTGATATACCAAATTAATTCTTTTTTTATCTGTATTATTTAAAAGCGCTAAACTTCTCTCCATATCATAAAATGATGCAGTTCCAATATTAATTGTTGATTTTGTTTTTTCAATTTTTAGAATATTTTTCAAAAATCTTAATCCTGATGTACCTTGGTAATCGACTTCAAAACTATTCTTATAATTATCACTTATAAAATTGCTAAAATAAATATTTTGAAAAGGATGATACAAAAACATCTTAATAATTATAAATATCGAAAATCCTAAAGTTAAAGAGTACAAGTAAAGTTGTTTGTTTAATTTTTTAATAGCTAAGTAAATTATATAAAATCCGAATGAAGCAAAATAAGTAATGAAAAAATTCAAGAAATATATATGGCGCCAACCATTATAAAGTGTAGATTTAAAAATAATTAGATAAAATAAAATAATAAAAAAATTTAAAAAGATATAAAAATCTTTTTTTTCTTTTTTACCTCTCCAAAAATCAAATAAATTTTCTTTTTTGTCAATTACTTCAAATCTATTAAATAATCTTTTCGAGTAATAAGAGATGCCACAAATAAAAAAAATTATATTACTTAATGGTGATGTAATAAATATCCATACAGGAATATATTTGTATGGAACAAAATTAGTGCTTATGTAGTTTCCTTCGAAAAATGTTTTCATATTAATTGAATATAATTCTGGATTAAGAAGCAAAGAAAAAAAATTATAAAAAGGTTTATCCCATAAATAAGGCCAATGTATTATTAAAAAAAGATAAAATAATATTAAAAAGAAAATTAATTGAATTATGTTTTTGAGTATGTTTTTTTTTGAAGTTAAAGAAAGTAAATATATTATTGAAAAGGTCGCTGGTATTAAGATGCCAATTATTCTAGTAGATGTGGCTATAGAGGCTAATAAAGAAAGTAGTATAAGATTTTTATAATCAAATTTTTCTATAGCTTTAAAGCAAAAAAAAATTGTTATTGTAAACAAAGAAAGAAATAAGATATCTTTGTTATTATAAAAACTCGCACCGTATATTCTTGGTGACAAAACATAAAACAGTGTTCCAATTAAACTTATATATAAATTAGAGAATCTATTAATTAAAATTTTATAAAAAAATATAGAGCTTAAGAAAAATATTAAAAAATTTATATAATGTCTCAAATAAAAATAATTTTTAGATTCTTCAATATTTAATATAATTTCTAAAAAAGCCAAAGGTACATCAAATATTATTCCATAGAAGGGAACATCTTTTGGAGACATGACAGTAAACCCTTTTATAGACTCAAATTTTTCTTGAGATATTATTTTCAATTCTTCAAATGGAGTGAAATTAAGTAAATAATTTAGCCAATAAAATCCAGAGGATCTTTGGAACTCCTCATCAATTGAAATTCCGTAGTCTTTAAATGTTACTGAACCTAATATTAAAAGAATAGAAAAAAAAGAAATTACAGCAAGCTGATTATAACTGTTATTAGAATTTTCTAAAAAATTGAACTTATTCATACCTAAAGAAATAATTATAATATTTTATAAAAAAAAATCTTGTATTGCACTATAAATAAAAGTTAATAGTAATTAAATTTAAATTTATATTACATTGAATATGAATATACACGAACATCAGGCTAAAGAAATTCTTAGAGAGTTCGGGGTGCCCGTGCCTAATGGATTTGCTATTAGTGATTTAAAAAAGATTAACGATTATTTTAAAACACTTAATGGAACTAAACTAGTTTTAAAGGCACAAATTCACGCTGGTGGAAGGGGAAAAGCCGGTGGGGTAAAAATTGTTAATGGTATTGAAGAATTAATTAAAGAGGCCAAATTAATGATGGGTAAAATTTTGGTAACACACCAAACTGGCCCTGAAGGAAAAGAGGTAAAGAGACTCTATATCGAGGAGGCTTCAGATATAGAAAAAGAATTTTATCTGTCATGTTTAGTGGACAGAGAAACCTCTAAGATAGCATTTATAAGTAGTACAGAGGGTGGAATGGATATCGAAAAAGTTGCAGCAGAGGAACCGAATAAAATTATCACTACTAGGATAAATTTAGATAAAGATATAAGTGAAAATGAAGTCAATAATATTGTTGCGCCTTTTGACCTAAATGATCTTCAAAAAAAAGAAGCAAGTAAAATAATTAATTCTCTTTACAAAATTTTAATTGAAAAAGATTCTAGCTTAATTGAAATCAATCCACTTATTATAAACAAAAAACAAAAAATAATTTGTTTGGATGCTAAAATGAATTTTGATGATAATGCAATTTTTAGAAGACCAGAAATATTAAAGCTAAGGGACTTAAATGAAGAGGAACCAGTAGAAATTGAGGCAAGTAAACATGATCTTGCCTACATAAAGTTGGACGGATCTATAGGGTGTATGGTTAACGGAGCTGGTCTGGCAATGGCAACGATGGATATAATTAAACTATATGGAGAGGAGCCAGCTAACTTTTTAGATGTTGGTGGTGGGGCATCGAAAGAAAAAGTTTCATCAGCCTTTAAATTAATTTTATCTGATAAAAATGTAAAAGGTATATTGATAAATATTTTTGGAGGAATTATGAGATGTGATGTATTAGCCCAAGGTGTAGTTGAAGCTGCAAAAGAGTCTAATTTAAATGTACCTCTAGTCGTGAGATTAGCAGGAACAAACTTTAAAGAAGGAAAAGAAATTTTAGATAACTCAGGGTTAAAAATTTTGTCTGCATCAGATTTAAATGATGCTGCAAAGAAAATAGTAGAGGCAATTAAATAAATGTCAGTTTTAGTTAATAAAAATACAAAATTAATTTGTCAAGGCTTCACTGGCACACATGGAACTTTTCATTCTGAACAAGCGCTAAAATATGGAACGAAATTAGTTGGAGGAGTAACCCCTAAAAAAGGAGGTCAGAAACATTTGAATCTACCCGTTTTCAATACCGTTGAAGAAGCAAGAGAAAAAACTGATGCAAACGCTACAATGATATATGTTCCTCCAAAATTTGCTGCTTCAGCGATTATTGAAGCCATAAATGCAAAAGTTGAATTGATTGTATGTATAACAGAAGGCATTCCTGTAATAGATATGATTAAAGTTAAGCAAATGTTATCTAAAAGCAAAAGTAGATTAATTGGTCCGAATTGCCCAGGAATTATAACCCCTGATGAATGCAAAATTGGGATTATGCCAGGCAGTATTCATAAGAAAGGGTCTGTCGGCATAGTTTCTAGATCGGGTACTTTAACTTATGAGGCAGTTGCTCAAACCACTATAAATGGACTTGGTCAGTCTACTTGCATCGGTATTGGCGGAGATCCAATAAATGGAACAAATTTTATTGATTGTTTAGAACTTTTTTTAAAAGATGATGAAACTCAGTCAATAGTTATGATAGGAGAAATAGGTGGTACAGCAGAGGAGCAAGCGTCTGAATTTATAAAAAAATCAAAAATTAAAAAACCAATGGTTGGATTCATTGCTGGTCTTACTGCTCCTCCGGGAAGAAGGATGGGCCATGCTGGTGCAATTATCTCAGGAGGTAAAGGTGGTGCGGAGGAAAAAATTGAACTAATGAAATCAGCGGGTATAACCATTTCAAAATCGCCTGCAGATATTGGTAAAACTCTGTTTGAAAAACTTAACAGTTGATTTCTAATTATATGTGTTAATATATGAATGAATAATAATGTCATCATCTCGAAATAACAACGTATTTAAAAAGACATCTTTCTTACAAGGTAATAACTCCGCTTTTATAGAAGAATTTTATTCTGAATACTTATCTGATCCAAAAAAATTGCCGCATGGATGGAAAGAATTTTTTGACGGGCTAAAAGATAAAGAGGAAATAATTTCAAAAACATTAACAGGACCTAGTTGGGCACCAAAAAAAATTAAAAAAAAATTATTCAAAAAAAACAAGAACAAATTAATCTTAAAGAAGAAGTTCCTGCTTTAACTGAACAGTCAACGAAAGATTCTGTGAGAGCAATAATGTTAATTAGAGCATTTAGAATTAGAGGTCATTTGATTGCAAATTTAGATCCGTTAGGAATTCAAAAGCGTGAAGAACATCCTGAACTAAAACCAGAAACATATGGATTTATCCAAAGTGATTTTAAAAGAAAAATATTTCTAGATGGAGTTCTTGGCCTTCAACATGCAAATCTTGATGAAATATTAGAAATACTTAAAAAAACTTATTGTTCAAAAATTGGTTATGAATTTATGCATATGGGTGACCCTGATGAAAAGTCATGGATAAGAGATAGAGTTGAGGGCAAAGAAAAAGATGTAAAATTTACTGAAAATGGAAAAAAAGCAATATTAAATAAAATAATTGAAGCAGAAGGTTTTGAAAAATATTTGCACATTAAATTTGTTGGCACTAAACGATTTGGATTAGATGGAGGTGAGTCTCTAATCCCAGCTTTAGAGCAGATTATAAAGCGAGGAGGAAACCTGGGAGCTAAAGAAATTAAAATTGGAATGCCACATAGAGGAAGATTGAATGTTTTAGCTAATGTAATGGGTAAATCTTACAAAGCTATCTTTAGCGAGTTTTTTGGTAAGAGTGTAGCTCACAAAAAAGATTTTGAAGGTGATGTAAAATATCATTTAGGAGCATCCTCTGATAGGGAATTTGATGGTAATAAAGTTCATATAAGTTTAACAGATAATCCCTCACATTTAGAGGCAGTAAACCCAGTAGTTCTTGGCCAGGCAAGAGCAAAACAATTTTTTCACAAAGATCCTGAAAGAAAAAAAGTAATACCAGTTTTAATGCATGGTGACGCAGCTTTTGCTGGTCAAGGTATTGTTGCAGAATGCTTCGCAATGTCCGGCTTACCTGGTCATAATATTGGTGGTACAATCCATGTAATTGTTAATAATCAAATTGGGTTTACAACTGCACCCAGGTTTGCAAGATCGTCTCCTTACCCTTCTGATGTTGCTAAGATTGCTCAAGCTCCAATTTTACATGTCAACGGAGATGACCCAGAAGCAGTAGTCCACTGCGCTAAGATAGCAACCGAGTTTCGACAAAAATTTAATAGAGACGTAGTAATTGACATAGTTTGTTATAGAAGATTTGGTCACAACGAGGGTGATGAGCCGTCATTTACCCAACCATTAATGTACAAGAAAATCAAATTACAGCCTACCACACTTGATGTATATGGTAAAAGGATTGCAAAAGAAGGCCTGTTATCAATTGATGAAATTAACAAAAAAAAAATTGATTATAAAAAATATTTAGAAAAAGAATTTGAAGTATCTAAGAACTATAAATCTGATCTAAAATGGTGGGAAGGAACATGGTCTAGATTTAAACCTGAACTTGGCAAGGATAAAAGAGGAGTAAGTGGAGTTGACAAAAAAAAAGTTATAGAAATAGGAAATGCGATCACCACAATACCAAATAATTTTGCAATACATAAAACACTTAAAAAAATTTTTGAAAACAAAAAGAAAATGTTTACTGCTGATACCCCTTTGGACTGGGCAACAGCCGAGAGTCTAGCTTTTGGAACTTTATTAGAGGAGGGATTTTCAGTTAGATTATCTGGACAGGATTCTGGAAGAGGAACTTTTAGCCAAAGACATTCTGTTTTGAGGAATCAAGATAGTCATGAAAGGTATATACCTTTGAATAATATTTCTAAAAAGCAAAAAAAATTTGAAATAATAGACACTTTATTATCAGAGCTAGCTGTTTTAGGATTTGAATTTGGATATTCATTATCAGAACCAGAAACTTTAGTTATATGGGAGGCTCAATTTGGTGACTTTGCTAACGGAGCTCAAACCATAATTGACCAATTTATTACATCCAGTGAATCTAAGTGGGGTAGAGCAAGTGGATTAGTAATGTTACTACCCCATGGTTATGAAGGCCAAGGTCCCGAACACTCTTCTGCTAGATTAGAAAGATTTTTACAAATGTGTGCTGGAGAAAATATTCAAGTAGTTAATTGCACAACTCCTGCAAATTATTTCCATGTTTTAAGAAGACAAATGCACAGAGACTTTAGAAAACCATTAATTGTTTTGACACCAAAATCTTTATTAAGAAACAGAAAATGCGTTTCGCAGATTGAAGATTTATCAAAAAAAAATACCTTTCACAGAGTACTAGAAGATCATGCCTATATTAAAAATAGTGGCCTAATAAAAATCGAAAGTGACAATAAAGTTGAGAAAGTGGTAATTTGCTCAGGTAAGATTTACTTCGATTTAATTGAAGCAAGAGAAAAAGCCAAAAACAATAAAGTTGTTTTTGTAAGATTGGAGCAGCTTTATCCTTTTCCTGCTAAAACTTTAGCTGTTAAGTTAAAAAGGTATAGAAAAGCCACTTTTTTTTGGTGCCAAGAAGAGCCTCAAAATATGGGCGCTTGGAACACTGTGAGAAACTATATTGAGAGAACTCTAGAAATTATTCACACTAAAAACGATAAAGTTAAAGTAAAATATATCGGAAGAAAGCCTTCAGCATCAACAGCGACAGGAAATCTCAATAAACATCTTGCACAACAAAAAGAAATATTAGAAAAGGTAGTTGGAAATTTTAATTAATGTCTGAACAAATATTAGTACCTGCACTTGGAGAGTCCGTCACAGAAGCCACAGTTTCAAAATGGTTAAAAGGTGAAGGAGAAAATGTTAATGCTGACGAGCCGGTCGTCGAACTAGAAACAGATAAAGTAAATGTTGAAGTACCTGCTCCCTCAAGTGGTAAAATAGAAAAGATCTCTGTAAAAGAAGGTGAGACGGTGAACGTTGGAGCTCTTTTAGGCAGTATAATAGAATCTGCTAATGGGACTGAAGAAACTGTAGAGTCAGAAAAAAAATATGCTCCTCCAAAAAAAATAGAAAACAATGTTGAGCAGATCGCAGAAGTAAAGCTAGAGAAGGTCAAGAAAAAAGCAGTCAAGAAAACAGTAGTCAATAAAGAAGTAATTAAGAAAGAAGTAAATAAGGAAGAAATAACTGAACCATTAATATTGACAGAAATTCACTCAGAAATAGAAAGTAAACAAAGTACAAATCCTATTGCTTCACCAGCTGCAAGAAAAATTATTGAAGAAAAAAAAATTGATATTAGTTCATTTAAAGGTTCTGGAAAAAACGGAATTATTTTAAAAGAAGATCTTCTAAATTTAATGGGTAGTAAGCCTGAACCATTAAAAAGAAAAATTAGTCATGGTCCTGAAGAAAGAATCAAAATGACTAGATTAAGAATGACAATAGCAAAAAGACTTAAAGAAGCACAAGAGAACGCAGCAATGCTAACAACATTTAATGAAGTTGATATGCATGAAGTTATTGAAATGAGAAATAACTATAAAGATGAATTCCAAAAAAAGTATTCAGTTAAGCTAGGATTTATGTCTTTCTTTGTCAAAGCTTGCGTTTTGGGACTAAAAAATTATCCAATTGTAAATGCTGAAATACAAGGAGATGAAGTCATCTACAAAAATTATTATAATATAAGTATAGCTGTTGGCACGGAAAGAGGTTTAGTAGTTCCAGTCTTAAGAGATACAGACGAAATGTCATTTGCAGGTATTGAAAAAAATATATCTTCATTAGGTCAAAAAGCCAGAGATGGTAAAATTAGTATTGACGATCTTCAAGGGGGCACATTCACAATTACTAATGGAGGTATTTATGGCTCAATGCTTTCGACACCAATTTTAAACCCACCTCAGTCTGCAGTTTTGGGAATGCATAATATTATTGAAAGACCAGTAGTTGTTAAAGGGAATGTAGTGATAAGACCTATGATGTATTTAGCACTTTCTTATGATCATAGAATTATAGATGGCAAAGAGGCTGTATCGTTTTTAAAAATAGTTAAAGAATGTTTAGAGGAACCTAAAAGATTATTCTTAGATTTATAATTAATGGAAAATAATTTTGATTTGATAGTTGTTGGAGGAGGGCCAGGAGGCTATGTTTGTGCAATTAGAGCAGCTCAATTAGGCCTAAAAACTGCATGTGTCGAGTCAAGGGGAGCTTTAGGAGGAACTTGTCTTAATGTAGGATGTATTCCGTCAAAAAGTTTATTAAATTTATCAGACTCATTTAAAAAAGCTAAAAAAGATTTTAATAATCAGGGAATAGAATTTTCAGATTTGAAACTTAATTTAGAAAAAATGATGAACAGTAAAAACAAATCTGTTCAGGTGCTCACTAAAGGAGTTGAATTCTTATTCAAAAAAAATAAGGTAACGTATTTAAAAGGAAAAGGAGTACTTTTTTCGAAAAATGATGTAGTTGTTTATGAAAGCAACAATAAAACTTCTTATAAAGCTAAGAATATTGTTATTGCCACAGGTTCTGCACCGACTTCACTCCCAGGAATAAATATTGACGAAAAAAATATAATTTCTTCAACCGGAGCTCTATCTCTGTCTGAAGTTCCAAAGGAACTAATTGTTATTGGTGGAGGATATATTGGACTAGAAATGGGATCAGTATGGTCAAGGTTAGGTTCAAAGGTTACAGTTATTGAGTATTTAGATTTTATTACTCCAGGGATGGATAGAGAAATTTCAAACGAATTTCAGAAAATTCTTTCAAAACAGGGAATAGAATTTAAATTAAATAACAAAGTAACAGCTGTTACGAATATAAAAAACAAAGTAGTTGTAGAGTTTATTAACAATCAATCTTCAAAAAAAGAAAAAATCGAATGTGATAAAGTTTTAGTTTCAGTTGGAAGAAAACCTTATACAGAAGGCTTAAATCTTTCTAAGATTGGAATTAAGAAAGATGAAAAAGGAAGAATTGAAGTTAATAATAAGCTTCAAACTACAATAAATAATATTTACGCAATAGGTGATGTTATTAAAGGCCCTATGTTAGCTCACAAAGCCGAAGAGGAAGGTATTGCAGTAGCTGAAATTTTAGCAGGTCAAGCAGGCCATGTTAATTATGATATAATTCCAGGAGTAATTTATACTTCTCCAGAAGTAGCTTCAGTAGGCAAAACTGAAGAACAACTAAAAAAAGAAAATATTAATTACAAAGTGGGTAAATTTCCTTTTATTGCTAATTCAAGAGCTAAAGTTAATAACGAAACCGATGGATTTGTTAAAATTTTAGCTGACAGCAAAACAGACAAAGTATTAGGGGTTCACATGATAGGTCCTCATACAGGAGACATGATTGCTGAAATGGCTTTAGCAATGGAATTTGGTGCAAGCTCAGAAGATATTGCTAGAACATGTCATGCGCACCCTACCCACACAGAAGCTGTAAAAGAAGCAGCTTTGGCTGTAGATAAAAGAGCAATTCACTTTTAATTGATATAATATCAATTAGAGTCTTAAAATGAAAGTTCCTGTTTTAGTTCCAAAAATATTTAATTATCCCTTAACCTATGACTCAGGATCCATAAAAAACCTAAGGCCTGGAGACTTTGTTATCGTTCCATTTGGAAAAGATAAAGAAATCGGGATAATTTGGGATAAAATTGAAGAGTCAAGAAAAAATTTTAAGATAAAATCTATCGAAGAAAGAATTCAAGATTTAACTATTAACGAAAGCTTGATCAATTTTATCAATTGGTTTTCATCATACAATTTAATTTCAAAGGGAAAAGTACTAAAAATGTTTTTAGGAAATAAAAATAATATTACAAAAATTGAAAAAAAACAAAATTTTAAAAATAACATTGTTCCTAACAGTTTTTTGTTAAATAATGAACAAAAAAAAAGTTTAAAAGATCTAAGAAGTTATGGAAATAAATTTAATGTTTCAATGTTACAGGGTGTTACAGGATCAGGTAAAACCCTCGTTTATTTTGAAAGAATAAAAGAAGTTTTAAAAAATAAATTACAAGTCCTCATATTGCTTCCAGAAATATCTTTAACAAGTCAATTCGAAGATAGATTTCAAAAATTTTTTGGTTTTAAACCTGCTGTTTGGCATTCAAAAATAAGTTTGAAAAACAAAAGGAAAATTTGGCAAGGAGTTATGAATAAAAACGTTGACTTGGTAATTGGTGCAAGGTCATCTTTATTATTACCATTTAAAAAGTTAGGTTTAATTATTGTAGATGAAGAGCACGACTCATCTTACAAACAACATGAAGGACCAATTTATCATGCTAGAGATATGGCTATTTCCAGAGCTTCTTTTGAAAATATACCTATTTATCTAATTTCATCAGTACCTTCGCTAGAAACATTTAATAACATTAAGAATAAAAAATATAATCATACCAAGATAAAGCAGAGATACAGTAATTTTCCATTTCCAGAAGCAAAAGTTGTAAACTTAAATAATTCAAAACTTAGTAAAGATAGTTTTATTGCCAAAGAAACAATTGAGTTTGTTAATGAATATTTAAAAAAAAACGAGCAAGTTTTATTCTTTTTAAATCGCAGAGGATATGCACCTTTCTTAGTATGTAAAAAATGTGGCTATAGACATCTTTGTGCTAATTGCTCAATATATCTAACATATCATAAATCAATTAATAAAGTTGTATGTCACCATTGTGGTATCAAAAAGAAAAAAGAAATTTATTGCCAATCAGATAAAGAATTATGTGAATTTAGAATGCACGGACCAGGAGTTGAAAAAATATACGACGAATTGAAAATGTTATTTCCAAAAAAAAATATAAAAATTTTTTCTAGTGATTTTTTGACAAAAAATGAAGATAGAAATCTAACTTTAAAAAAAATAGAAAATAATGAGATTGATATTCTTGTAGGAACTCAATTAATCTCAAAGGGTTTTAATTTTCCTAAACTAAACTGTATTGTAGTTGTTGATGCTGATTTTACTGGGATGGGATATGATTTAAGAACTACCGAAAAAAATATACAGCTTTATAATCAATTAAGTGGAAGAGCCGGAAGATCTTCAATGAGTTCCTTAATAATTTACCAAACAAGCGCTCCATTAGATGAAACTTTGAAAGATGTTTTAGCAAATGATCCAGAAAAATTTCTTTCTAATGAGTTGATTATAAGAAAAAATAAAAAACTTCCTCCCTTCACAAGATTGATTTCTTTAATAATATCTGCAAATACTAGTGAGGATAGTTTCAGAGCTGCTCAAGAAATTAAAAAAAAACTTATAAACTTGAGCAATCTTGAAGTTTTAGGACCAGTCGATTCACCAATATTTAAAATTAGAAACAAATATAGGACCAGACTGCTACTTAAATCTAAAAATAATACTTTAATGCAAAAAAAAGTAGCTAATATTCTTGACTATTTGAATATATCTAAAAAAATTAAACTTATGGTTGATGTTGATCCAATAAACTTTGCATAAAAACATCTTAGCACCTTGATCGTGATAATAGCTTGTGATACGAAATCCATAAAATTTAATTTCAATTACTTAACTGAAAGCAAACATTGAATTCAAATAAGTCATTTTCTTCTGAAACATCTGAGCGATACGCATTAGCATTGTACGAGCTTGCTTCTGAAAACTCTGAACTAGAAAATATTGAAAATAATTCTAAGACATTTTTAAATATTTATAACTCTAACAGCGATTTAAAAATTTTTATTAAAAACCCAACAGAGTCTATTTCAAATCAATTAATTACGTTAAATAAAATTTCTGATAGCTTAAATTTATCGATAATTTTTAAAAAATTTTTGTCTATTTTAGTAGTTAAAAGAAGAATTTTTTTCTTGAAAAATATTTTGACTAAATTTTTGTCCTTATCACTTAAAAATAGAGGAGAAATAAAAGCGGACTTGGTTTCATCAAAAAATTTATCAAACCAAGAACTAGATAACTTAAATAGTGAATTATCAAAAATTATTGGATCTAAAGTTAATTTTAGTTACAAAGTAGACGAAAGTTTGATTGGCGGAATGTCTCTTCAACTAGGAAGTTTAATGATTGATACATCTGTAAAGAATAAATTAAAAAAATATGAAAAGGTACTCTTAGAGGTTTAGTATGCAAATCAATCCATCAGAAATAACTAAAATTTTAAAAGAACAAATTAAAAATTTTGGAGAAAAAGCTGAGATCACAGAAGTAGGAAAAGTTTTATCTGTGGGAGATGGAATAGCAAGAGTTTATGGACTTGACAATGTTCAAGCAGGAGAGATGGTTGAATTTGATGATGGTTCTAAAGGAATGGCATTAAATCTAGAAAGCGATAACGTTGGAGTGGTGATATTTGGAGACGATAAAAAGATTAAAGAGGGCAGCACAGTCAAACGTACTAATTCAATTGTAGATGTACCAGTTGGTAAAGAATTATTGGGAAGAGTAGTTGACGGATTAGGTGATCCGATTGATGGAAAAGGAAATTTAAGTGATAAAGTTAAACGTCAAAGAGTTGAAGTTAAAGCACCTGGGATAATTCCAAGACAATCGGTTAGTGAACCAATGCAAACTGGACTCAAGGCTATTGATACACTTATTCCAGTCGGAAGAGGTCAAAGAGAGTTAATAATAGGCGATAGACAAACTGGTAAAACAGCTGTCGCTATAGATGCTATTTTAAATCAAAAAGCAATTAATGACACCGATGATGAAAAGAAAAAACTTTATTGTATATATGTAGCAATTGGACAAAAGCGTTCAACAGTTGCACAAATAGTAAAAACTTTAGAAGATGCTGGAGCAATGAAGTACACCACAGTTGTAGCTGCAACAGCTTCAGATGCTGCGCCATTACAGTTTTTAGCTCCCTATACTGGCTGTACTATTGGTGAGTATTTTAGAGACAACGGTATGCACGCACTAATAATTTATGATGATTTATCCAAGCAAGCTGTTGCGTATAGACAAATGTCTTTACTCTTAAGAAGACCACCAGGAAGAGAAGCTTATCCTGGAGACGTATTTTATCTACACAGCAGACTTTTGGAAAGAGCGGCGAAATTAAGCGATGCTAATGGTGGAGGTTCACTGACAGCTTTGCCTATAATAGAAACACAGGCAGGAGACGTATCTGCATATATACCAACTAATGTTATTTCTATTACTGACGGTCAAATTTTCTTAGAAACAGAATTGTTTAATCAAGGTATTAGACCAGCAGTAAATGTGGGATTATCAGTTTCTAGAGTAGGTTCAGCAGCACAAACAAAAGCAATGAAAAAAGTTGCAGGTTCAATTAAGTTAGAACTAGCTCAGTATAGAGAAATGGCAGCATTTGCACAATTCGGATCTGATCTTGATGCCTCTACACAAAAACTTCTAAATAGGGGAGCTAAACTTACTGAATTATTAAAACAGAATCAGTACTCACCTTTAACAGTGGCAGAGCAGGTAATTTCTGTTTTTACTGGCGTGAGAGGATACTTAGATGATGTTGAAACTAATAAGATTAAATCTTTTGAGATAGGAATACTAGAAAAGATTAAAAATGAAAAATCTGAAATTATAGACACAATTCAGTCATCCGGTAAACTTGAAAAAGAAACTGAAGAATCACTAATACAAACTATAGAAGAATATAAAAAAAAAAATGCCTAGCTTAGATGATCTAAGAAAAAGAATAGTAAGTGTAAAATCTACTCAAAAAATAACCAAGGCCATGAAAATGGTAGCAGCTGCTAAACTTAAAAAAGCACAAGATAGTGCAGAAAAAGGAAGACCTTATAGTAAAAAAATGCAAAATATAATTCTCAATTTAACAAACTCTGTAAGCGATCCTGAAAATGCACCAAAACTATTGGTTGGAACTGGATTAGATAAAACTCATTTATGTGTTGTGATGACTGCTGACAAAGGATTGTGTGGAGGGTTTAACACAAACATTTGTAAGCTTGCAAAAAATCATTTTGAAAAATTATTGAAAGAAGGAAAAAATTTAAAAATTATTACAGTAGGGTCTAAAGGATTAGATCAATTGAAGAGAACTTATGGAAAATATATTATTAAAAAATTAAGCTTCAAAGATAAAAAAAAAATAACTTTTAACGAAGCAGAGGAAATAGGTAAAATAATTATAAGTTTATTTGAAAAAAATGAATTTGATAAATGCATTTTATTTTATAATAGTTTTAAAAATGTAATATCTCAAATTCCTCAAGCACAACAAATCGTTCCTGCAGAAAGAAACGAAGAAAAAAAAATTAGCGAGGACTTTTATGAATTTGAACCAGATGAGGATGAAATTCTCAAAGATTTACTTCCAAAAAATATTTCCACTCAAGTTTTTAAAGCATTTTTAGAAAATGCGGCAAGTGAACAAGGCTCTCGTATGACCGCAATGGATAATGCAACCAGAAATGCTGGAGATTTAGTTGAAAAGCTTACGATAAATTATAATAGAAGCAGACAAGCATCTATTACGAAAGAATTGATTGAAATAATTTCAGGAGCAGAGAGTTTATAACTATGAGCAAAGAAGGAAAGATAACTCAAATAATTGGAGCTGTTGTTGATGTAAAATTTGACGCAAACCTCCCAGAAATTTACACTTCACTTGAAGCAAACAATCAAGGAAACAAATTAATTTTAGAAGTTGCTCAACATTTAGGTGAAAACAGCGTCAGAACTATAGCAATGGACTCTACTGAAGGATTAAAACGTGGCGATACTGTTCGCAACACAGATGCGCCAATAAGTGTTCCAGTGGGTCCGGAAACTTTAGGAAGAATAATAAATGTTATTGGAGAACCAATAGATGACAAAGGTGAAGTAAAAACCAAAGAAAAGTGGCCAATACATAGGCAGGCTCCTAAATTTACAGATCAATCAACAGAAACAGAAATGTTAGTGACAGGAATTAAAGTAGTTGATTTATTAGCACCCTATGCAAAAGGTGGAAAAATTGGGCTTTTTGGTGGAGCAGGAGTAGGCAAGACAGTCACTATTATGGAGTTAATAAATAACATTGCTAAAGCTCATGGAGGATTTTCTGTTTTTGCTGGTGTTGGTGAAAGAACTAGAGAGGGAAATGATCTATACCATGAAATGATAGAGTCCGGAGTAATTAAGACTGAAGGAAAAGGTTCCAAAGCAGCATTAGTTTATGGTCAAATGAACGAACCTCCAGGGGCAAGAGCAAGAGTAGCTCTTACAGGCTTAACAGTAGCTGAATATTTTAGGGATAAAGAAGGTCAAGATGTTTTATTTTTTATAGATAATATTTTTAGATTTACGCAAGCAGGCTCAGAGGTTTCGGCATTACTGGGAAGAATTCCATCTGCAGTGGGTTACCAACCAACTCTAGCGACAGATATGGGAAACCTTCAAGAAAGAATAACATCAACAGACAAAGGTTCTATCACCTCTGTACAAGCTATATACGTTCCGGCAGATGATTTAACTGATCCAGCTCCTGCTACTTCATTTTCACATTTAGATGCAACTACTGTTCTTTCTAGGCAAATAGCAGAACTAGGTATTTACCCAGCAGTTGACCCTTTAGATTCTACATCAAGAATTCTTGATCCAAGAGTTGTTGGAGAGGAACATTACAGAGTGGCTAGAGAAGTCCAACAAATATTACAGGCTTATAAATCATTACAAGACATTATTGCAATCTTAGGAATGGACGAGTTGTCCGAAGAGGATAAACTAACAGTTGCCAGAGCGAGAAAAATTCAAAGGTTTTTATCTCAACCTTTTTTTGTAGCTGAAGTTTTTACAGGTTCACCAGGAAAACTAGTCGACCTAGAATCTACAATCAAAGGATTCGATGCAATTTGTAAAGGTGAGTATGATCATCTTCCTGAAGCTGCTTTTTATATGGTAGGGACCATAGAGGAAGCAATTGAGAAGGCTGAAAAAATGGCCAAAGATACAGCAGCATAATGTCAGAAAGTTTCAACCTAGAAATAATAAGTCCCAGCAAAACTTTAATTCAATCTGAAGCACTTGAGGTTTTAATCCCTGCTTTTGAAGGCGACATAACTTTTTTAAAGAACCATATCTCCTTTGTAACTTTTTTACGTCCAGGAATATTAGAAGTTAAAAAAGAAAACGAAGTAGAAAAATTTTATGTTGAAGAAGGAACAGTAGAGTTTTCTAAAAATAATTTGTTAATTCTCTCTTCAACTGTAAAAAATTTAAAAGAAATTTCTAAAGAAAATGTAATTAAAATGATCGACGATGCAAAGAAAAATATAGCGAATGATGAAACAAATGATAAAGAAAAATATCAATTATCACATAAAATAGACACTTTAGAAAATATTAATTAATAAAACTCTTTATTTCTTCTAGTAATTTAATATACACGTGTTTTTTGAAATCTACTATGACTGTAGGAAGGTCATTCACATCTATCCACTTCCATTCTATAAATTCAGGATTTCTAGTTTTAATATTAATTTCAGTATCACTACCCTTAAATCTTACTATAAACCATTTTTGTTTTTGACCTTTGTATTTACCCTTCCATATTTTTCCAACTAGATTTTTAGGTAAGTCATATTCAAGCCAATATCTAATTTCTTTAATAATTTCTATGTTAGTAATACTAGTCTCCTCTTCTAACTCTCTTTTCATTGCCTCTAAAAATGTTTCACCTTCATCAACCCCTCCCTGTGGCATTTGCCATTTATTAATTTGATTATCTCTTCTTTTTGCTACAAAGACTTTGTTTTCATTATTTAATACAATTATACCAACACCAGTTCTTAGGGGCAGCTCTTTAAATTGCATAATTATGATTTAAGTAAATTAACTGCGTAATTTAATTGATTGTCCGTTTTTGTATTTATCTTGAAGTCATCTCCAGTTTCTTCAACAAAAATATCTGGGGTAACCCCAACTTCTGAAATAGATTTTCCAGACGGTAGATAATATTTAGATATAGTCAACCGCATGCCCCCACCATTTTTAAGTCCTATAATTGATTGGACCGAACCTTTTCCATAGGTATTCTCTCCTAAAACAATCGCTCTTTTGTGATCTTTTAAAGCGCCTGCCAATATTTCAGATGCTGACGCGGATCCATTATTTGTTAAAACAATAATTGGCTTCCCATTAATACCATCACCTTTTTTTGCAAAAAATCTTCTTGTTTCTATTTTTTTTCTTCCCTTAGTAGAAACTATTTCACCATTATCTAAAAAAAAATCAGTAATACTAATGGCTTGATTTAATAAACCTCCAGGATTATTTCTTAAATCAAGTATGTAAGCTAGGGGCTTATTTTTTTTTTCAAAATCTTTAATTTTGCTAAATAGTTGTTTGTCGCTGTTTTCATTAAAGGATTTAAGTCTTATGTACCCTATATTATTTTTGTCACCAATAATTTTTGCTTCAACTGATTTAACCTTAATAATTGCTCTTTTAATATTAAACTCTAAAGCCTTTCTTTCATTTTTTCTTCTGACAGTTAATTTAACTGAACTTCCAACAGGGCCACGCATAATTTTTACAGCCTCCATAAGTGATTTACCTTGAACTTGTTCTCCATCAATTCTCACAATAAAGTCTCCAGATTTTACTCCTGCATTAGCTGCTGGAGTATCATCTATAGGAGAGATTACTCTTACAAGTCCTGACTCCATACTAATCTCAATGCCAAGTCCCCCAAATTCACCTCTAGTTTCAGTTTGCATGCTTTCAAAGAGTTCTGGACTCATATAAGCCGAATAAGGATCTAAAGATTGTAAAACACCATTTATAGCAGCATCCATTATTTTGGAGTCGTCTATTTCATCTACATATTCGTTTTTAACTTTTTCTAATACTTCGCTAAATAGATCTATCTTCTCATAAATTTCATTTGTATTGGCAGACAAATTATTAGAAAATGAAATTGAAAACAAAAAAAATATATAAAGAATTTTTTTCATATTAAAAGTTTTTCCTTTTCAATGGGCTCCGACCACATTTTTTCTAAATCATAAAACTTTCTTTTATCTGGGTGGAATATGTGAACTATTACATCTAAGGTATCAACTAACTTCCAGTCACTACTTTCTTTCCCTTCAATTTTGCAGTTTTCTATTCCAAGCTTTTTTAATTCTGTGACTAATATCTCTGAGAGTGATTGAAGATGTCTCGAGGAAGTACCCGATGCGATTATCATATAATCAGCAATATAAGATTTTTTTTTAAGGTTAATAGAGATAATATTTTTTGCTTTATTTTGATCTAATATTTTTTCGATAGTATCTTTAATTTTAAATATTTCCATTTATTTTTTTAATTTATATCTTAGCTGAGTAGAAGATATATCTATTTTTTTATTTTTGACAAATATAATGTTCTTTTTCCCCACATATTTGATTATATGAGATTTTTTAGCTTTATTATCATAACCTTTACGGTCAAAAACAACCAATTTACATATTTTCAATATTTTTTTCCAATCTCGCCACTTATGAAAATTAATTAGATTGTCCGAACCAATAAATAGAAAAAAATTTGATAACTTATTTTTTTTTTTTAAAAAATTGATAATTTTTATAGTTCTAGATGATTTTATTTTATCATCTAGGTATATAGTAGTTATCTTTTTAATATTTTTGGTAATTTTTTTGCATCTAGAAATTCTTGTTTTTAATGGTAGAAAACTTTTTTTTTTAAATGGGTTTTTTTTTGTGACTACCCAATAAACTTTCTGCAATTTTAATTTTTTTAAACCAATTAGAGATAATTTTAGATGTCCTTTGTGTGGAGGATCAAAAGTACCACCAAATATCCCAAAAGAATACTTATTAGTTTTTTTCATTCTTATGTTCAATGTCTGATCGTACCTTTGCCTTTTACCACATATTTGTATGAAGTTAATTGATTTATTCCAACAGGGCCGCGTGGCGGAAGTTTGTTTGTTGATATACCAATCTCTCCTCCAAAACCAAATTCTCCACCATCTGCAAATTGTGTCGAAGCATTTATAATTGCTATTGAGCTGTTAACACCTTCTATAAACATTTTAGCAGTTTTTTTATTATTTGTTAAAATTGAGTCTGTATGCATTGTTCCATACTTTAAAATATGTTCAATAGCTTCGTTAACTCCAGATACAGATTTTACAGATATTTTTGAGTCTAAGTATTCCTTTTTCCAATCAGCTTCTTTTGCTAGCGTAAGTTTTTTTTTTAAAATTTTATTAATTTTTTTGTCAACCACAACTTTACAACCCGCAGCCATTAATTTACTAATTATTGGAACTCCATGAGATTTAATACAATTTTTATTGATTAAAAGAGTTTCAGCAGCACCACAAATACTCGTTCTTCTCATTTTTGAGTTTACAACTACTTTACAGGCGGTAGCTACGTTATAATCTTTTTCAACATAAATATGACATAACCCTTCTAAATGACCTATAATCGGAACGCGTGAAAATTTTTGAACATTTTCTACCAGACCTTTTCCACCTCTTGGAACTATAACATCAATATATTTTCCCATTTTTGAAAGCAGAAAGTTTACAATTTTTCTATCTTTATTTTCAACAAATTGAACAAAATTTTTGTCTATCATTTGTTTAGATAAAGACTCCCTAAAAAGATTTGCTAATAATTTATTGGAATTAAAGGCTTCTGATCCCCCACGTAAAATAACGCAGTTGCCAGATTTAAAGCACAATGAAGCAACATCTGCAGTTACATTTGGTCTACTCTCATAAATTACTCCAATTACACCTATCGGAGTCGTAACCCTCTTAATGTTTAGGCCATTAGGTCTTTTCCATTCATCTAGAACTCGACCTATTGGATTCTTAAATTTCATTATTTCATTAATAGAATAACGTATCCCATCAATTCTTTTTTCATTTAAAATCAACCTGTCTACTAAAGATTTTCTTTTTGAACTTTTTATATCTTTAAAGTTTTCTTTGATTATTAGTTTTTTATTTTGAGCTAGCAGGCGATTATAATTATTTAAAACTTTTTTAATTTTCTCGTGAGAAATTGTCTTTCTCTTTAAAAAGGCTTTTTTTGAATTTAAACCAATTTTATTTAAATATTTCATATTACAGAATTACCATATCATCTTTATGAACTATTTCAGACTTGCTTGAATAGCCTAAAATTACTTCAATTTGATTACTTTGTAGTCCCTTAATCTTATTTATTTCTTTTGATGAAAAAGAAGATAAACCCCTTGCTAAATTTTTATTATTTTCATCTACAATTAATATATTGTCTCCTTTACTAAAATCTCCAGAGACTTTTTTAATCCCCGCTGGTAAAAGGCTTTTCCCATTTAACAAAGCTTTTGCCGCTCCCTTATCAATGTAAATTCTCGCATCAGAGCTAATAGAACTGATGATCCACTTTTTCCTAGCATCAAGCGTTGATATTTTAGGTACAAAACATGTATATATTTTTTTTTCAATAACTCTTTTAATTGGACTCATATGCTTTCCATTAGCTATAAACATATAACAACCTGCATTCATACATATTTTCGCTGCTTCAAGCTTTGTCCGCATTCCACCAGACCCATAGGTGTTAATCTTCTTATCTGCTAAAGAATATATTTTTTGATCTAAATTTTTTACAACTTTAATTATATTGCTTTTATTTTTAGCATTACTATAAAGCCCATCTACATCAGAAAAAATTATTAATGTATCTGCTCCTATTATTTGCGCAACTCTAGCTGCTAATCTATCATTGTCACCATATTTAATTTCTGAAGTCGCCGTTGTATCATTCTCATTTACAATAGGAATAGCATTTAGTTTGAATAAATTTTCAAAAGTTCTTCTTACATTAAGAGCTCTTCTTCTTTGTTCAGTGTCATCCGGTGAAATTAAAATTTGTCCAGTTTTAAATTTTTGTTTTTCAAATGATTTTTGAAATTCACCAGCTAAGTGTATTTGACCAACTGAAGCAATAGCTTGATTCATTTCTAACTTCATTTTTTTTCCCTTCAATTTTAAGTAGCTTTGCCCAAGTGCTATTGCGCCAGACGATACTAAAACTATATCACTTTTACCTTTAAATTTTTTTATATCTTTAATTAAACTAGTAACCCATTTTGATTTAAATTTTCCTTTACCATCTATAACTGTAGAAGAACCTAATTTTATTACAATTTTTTTAGAATTTTTAACTAACATTTTTTACAAGTATTTGTTTAATCTTTTTAAGATCTTTTTCATTAAAAACAGAGATAATCTCGTATTTTTTTTTTATTTTTTTTTTAAAATTTTTTATTTTTTCAAAAATTTTTTCTTCATCAAGTAAATCTGATTTATTAAAAACAATTAACTCTTTCTTCATAGATAAACTTTTATCATACTTTGATAGCTCGTCTCTAATTTTTATATATTTTTCTAATATATTTTCCTCAGAAAGGTCTACTAGATGTATTAAAATTTTACACCTTTCTATATGCCTTAAAAATTTATCACCTAATCCAACACCTTTGTGTGCGCCTTCTACTAATCCAGGAATATCTGCTAAAGTAATTTCTTTATTATTATAATATGCAACGCCAAGATTAGGGTTTAAAGTTGTAAAAGGATAATTAGCTATTTTAGGTTTTGCTCTAGTAATAGCAGCAAGTAAGCTAGATTTCCCTGAATTTGGAAATCCAACTATCCCAATATCGGCTATAACTTTTAATTGTAACCAAATCCAGAACTCCCCTCCGATTTTGCCAGATGTCTTTTTTTTTGGGGCACGATTTGTAGAACTTTTAAATCTAACATTTCCTAGGCCGCCCGCTCCTCCAGAGGCGACAAGAAATTTCTCATTATTTTTAATAAAATCATATATTAAAGTATTATTATCCTCTTCATATATTTGGGTTCCAACTGGAACTTTCAATATTAAATCTTTTCCGTTCCCACCCGTTCTATTTCTTTTACTTCCATTAAAACCATGCTCAGCTTTAAAGTGTTGTGCGTATCGATAATCTATTAATGTATTTAAATTTCTATCTGCTTGGAAGATAATAGATCCTCCTGAGCCACCATCTCCACCATCAGGACCGCCATATTCTATAAATTTCTCACGTCTAAAACTTGCAGAACCTGAACCACCATTACCAGCCTTAATATAGATTTTTGCTTGATCTAAAAATTTCATTTTAAATTTAAAATAACTTATTAGTGTTATTTATATGATTAATTAGGGATAACAGAAACAAAAGTTCTGCTCAATTTAGATTTTTTAAATTTTACCTTACCTTTAATTAAGGAATAAATAGAGTGGTCTTTTCCCATCCCCACATTCTCACCTGGATGAATTTTTGTTCCTCTTTGTCTAACTATTATATTGCCTGGCACAACCATTTCATCGCCATATCTTTTTACACCAAGTCTTCTACCTTTACTGTCCCGTCCATTTCTTGATGATCCACCTGCTTTTTTAGTTGCCATAAATTTTGTCTATTTTTTAATATTTTTTTTTATTTCAAATTTTTTTTTAATATCTTCTTTTTTAGCTTTCAAAGGGGTTTTTTCTTTTTTGATATTTGTTTTAGCTTCAGCTATTACCTTGCCATCTCCAGATAAAATTTTAGTTATTTGAATTTTTGAATGTCTTTGTCTGTGGCCATTTTTTTTTCTTGAGTGTTTTCTTCTTCTTTTATGAAAAATTAAAACTGTTCTATCTTTGACTGTATCCAAAAGCTTAGCTTCAACCACTGCTCCACTGATACTTGGACTTCCTATTTCTGTTTTATTATTATCACTTACTAATAGAACATTCTTGAATTGTATAGTTTTTCCTTTTTCAGCCTTAAGTTTTTCAATTTCTAGTATTTTACTAGCAGTAACTTTATACTGTTTTCCACCTGTTTCTATTATAGCAAATGACATAATATTAGTTCTTTTAAATTTAAGGCAATATAGCTTGAAAGAAGATCAAGTCAAGAATTATGACGCTAAAAATCATCCTTTAAATTACGTAATTTTTCAAAAACTAATTCATCAGAACTGCTACTCATTTTTAAATTGTCTTTTATTGCACTATTATCACACCTTAGAAATATATTTGTTTTTAATTCTTCTTCCAGTGTCACCGGAATAGTAGGCAGTCCTTTATCAAGCCTAGAATTAATCCAGATTAATTTTTTTTCATGAAAGTTATTATTTTTTTCATTTCTTAGACAAAAATCAAAATTTTTTTTCGTATATTCGTGGCCGCAAAATATTTTGGTTTTTTTTGGTAGTTTTTTAATTTTATTTAACGAATCAAACATTTGTTTATAAGTACCTTCGAACACTTTTCCGCAACCTAAAGAAAACAAAGTATCACCAGTAAAAATAACATCTTCGTCTTTTGAATAAAAATTAATATGACCTTTAGTATGTCCTGGTGTGAAAATAATATTAAAAATTATTTTACCAAAAGCAAAACTGCTTTCTTCGTTAACTAATATATCTATTCCAGGTATCCTATTTTTATCAATTTTTGAACCAACAACTTTTGAATTATATTTTTTCTTTAATTCCTCATTACCACCAACATGATCAAAGTGATGGTGAGTATTTAAAATAAAATCAAGTTTTTTATATTTTTTTTCTAAAAATTTATCGATAGGATGAAATTCTGATGGATCTATTACACCAACAGTATTTGTATATTTATCTTGAATTATATAACTATAATTATCATTTAAACAAGGAATAATATTTATGTTTAACATTAGCTTATTAAAAAAATACCTACTTCTGAGAATACGTTTTTAATTCTTATATTGTTATTGTGAATCAAAGAAGTTTTGTCATTATTTATACCTACAATCTTTTTCATGTTAATATTTTTATTTTTACAAAGTTCATAAAAATCTTTTATGGTACACATGTGTAAATTTGGTGTATCATACCATTTATATGGGAGAGATTTAGTCTCTGGCATTTTTCCCAAAAAAAGCAAACTAGTTCTGACTTTCCAGTAACCAAAGTTTGGAATTGAAACTATAGATGATTTACCTATTCTTAATAAGTGATCTAAAACATTAACCGGATTGTAAAAAGCTTGAAGTGTTTGACTTAAAATAACGTAATCAAAAGATTTATCTGGAAACTGATTAAGTTCAGTTTCTGCATTACCCTCAATCACAGAGAGACCTTTTGATATACAAGTTTCAACATTTTCCTCTTCTAATTCTAAGCCTCTAACATCAATATTTTTTTCTTTTAATAAAAAATCCATTAAAGTACCATCGCCACAGCCTACATCTAGAACTCTCGAGTTTTTCGGCAATAAATCAGCTATTATTTCAAATTCTCTTTTCATTTTTTAAAAATCTCAAAACTTGAGTCTATAAAACCTTTTATTGTATTTAAAAATTTTGGCTCTTCCACCAGAAACGAGTCGTGACCTTTGTCAGTTTTAATTTCTGCAAAAGCAACATTAGCTCCTGATGCGTTTAAAGCAATTACAATGTCTTTGCTATGCTTAGTTGGGTATAACCAATCTGAAGAAAATGAAATTACTAAAAATTTTGTTTTTTGACCAGCAAAGGCCTCAGTCAATCCATTGTCATATTGTTTTGATAAATCAAAATAATCCATCGCTCTAGTAAGGTAAAGATATGAATTTGCGTCAAATCTATCTACAAATGAATATCCTTGATGTCTTAAATAACTTTCAATTTGAAAATCTGCGTCAAAACTAAATTCATAACCTGCCTTCTCTTGAAGTTTTCTTCCAAATTTCTCTTGAAGCCCACTTTCTGAAAGGTAGCTAATATGTCCTGCCATTCTGGCTACCGCTAATCCATTCTTAGGCAATTTTTTAACTTTTCCATAAGATCCTTTACTCCATTCGGGATCGGCCATTATTGCTTGTCTGGCTAATTCATTTAGTGCAATATTTTGTGCACTATTACTTGAACTACATGCAATCGGAATAGCAGAAAAAGTACGATCGGGAAAAGACGCACAAAATTGTAATAATTGCATACCACCTAATGAGCCACCTAAAGCACACAAAAGTTTTTCAATTTTAAAATATTCTAGCAAAGCTTCTTGAGCTTTAACCATATCTTTGATTGTTATTACAGGAAACTCTAAACCATAAATTTCATTAGAAATTTTATTAATTTCTTTTGGCCCAAGTGTACCCATGCACCCACCCAAAACATTCGCACAAATTACAAAATATTTATTTGTGTCAATTGATTTATCTGGACCTACAGCAGAGTTCCACCAACCTTCTCTTTCAGTTATTGGGTTAATACCGCTTGCAAACTGATCTCCTGTTAATGCGTGAAAAATTAAAATAGCGTTGTCTTTGCTCTTATTTAGTTTTCCATAAGTTTCATAAGCTAATGGAAAGTCCTTGATTGTTTGTCCACAATCTAACTTTAATGGTTTTTTAACGATTAAGTGTTTTATTTTTTCAGTTTTATAGTTCATATAAAAAAAAAGCCCAGCTAAACTGGGCAAAACCCTTTTTAGCGAAATTTATTTCAGCGCCCGCAATTTGGTTAAATCAGCGCTAGGTATATGTACTAAATAGTCACAAACTTGTCAATTTTATATGTGAAATTCAAATATAGTAATCATTGAGCTTTTTATATATTAAATAAATTAAATATGAAATTACCAAAAGCAAATATAATTAAAAGTGAATTATACGTACCTGGACCAAGCTTGTTTGGAAAAAAAAAAGGTATTATCAAACTGTCTGCAAACGAGTCTGCTCTTGGTCCTAGCCCTAGAGCTATAAGAGAGTTCAACAGGGTTTCAAAGACTCTTAAAAGGTATCCCGACTCAGAGGGTTTATCATTAAAAAATACTATTGCTAAAAAGTTCAAATTGAATTCAAAACAAATTATACTTGGTTCGGGATCAGATCAAATCTTAGAACTGGTATGTAAAATGTTCTTAAACAAAGATTGTGAAGTGATAGTCTCAAAATATAGTTTTATTGTTTACAGGATTTATAGCAAAATGAATGGAGCTAAAGTTATTTATTCTAAAGAAGATAATTTTACAGTTTCAGTTAAAGATATATTAAAAAAAGTTACCAAAAATACAAAAATTATTTTTTTAGCTAATCCTAATAACCCGACTGGAACTTATATAAAAAAGAAAGATTTACTTTTTTTAAGAAAAAAATTAAGAAAGAATATTTTATTAGTTGTTGATGATGCTTATTTTGAATACGTAAAACAAAAAAATTATTCTTCAGCATTAAAGATATTTGCAAATTATAAGAATGTAGTTATGACAAGAACTTTCTCAAAAATTTATGGATTAGCTGGATTACGTGTTGGTTGGGGTTATGGTTCAAAAGAAATTATTAATGCGCTTAATAAAGTAAAACCACCGTTTAATGTAAGTAGGCCAGCTTTATTTGCTGCATCCGAAGCGATAAAAGATAATACTTGGCTTAATAAAGAAATCAAACACGTAAACAAGTGGAATAAAAAAATGTTTAATGAATTTAAAAAATTAAAAATTGAAACTAACAAGAGTTTTACTAATTTTTTATTAGTCAAGTTTGATAGAGTAAAAATCAGTTCCACTAAAGTTTTTAGATTATTAGCTAACGCAGGAATTTTAGTTCGTAAAATGGATGTTTATGGTATTAAGAACTCACTTAGAATTACTATAGGAAAAAGTAAAGAAAATAGAAAATTAATTTTAAAAATGAAAAAAATTTTAAATGTTTAAAAAAATAAGTGTCATTGGCTGTGGTTTGATTGGTTCTTCAATTCTAAGAGCCGTAGAAGAAAATAAATTAGCATCAGAAGTAAGTGTATTTGATAAGTCAAATCATGTTAATAATTATTTAAAAAAAAATTTTTCAGTTTCAGTTTGTAGTAATATATCTGAGGCTGTAAAGAATTCAGATTTAACAATTATTTCCTCTCCTTTAAGTAGCTATAAGGAAATTCTACTTTCAATTAAGTCAGATTTGAAAAAAAATTCAATTTTAACAGATACTGGTTCTGCAAAAAAAGAGATTAATAAAATTATTAGTAATTTTAATCTCGAAAATATTCACTGGATTGCATCACATCCAATAGCTGGCACTGAATACAGCGGACCTGAGGCTGGTTTTTCTAACCTCTTTAAAAATAGGTGGTGTATTTTATCTGCTGACAAGCAAGTAAGTAATGATCAAATCAGTAAGCTTGAAAAATTTTGGTCTAAACTTGGAAGTAAAACTAAATTTATGTCATTCGAAGACCATGATTATGTTTTATCATTGACAAGTCATTTGCCTCATGTAGTTGCCTACAGCATCGTTAAAACTGCAATTAATAATGAAGATAAATTTAAAAATGATGTCATTCAATACAGTGCTGGTGGTTTAAGAGATTTTACAAGAATAGCTGCATCAGATCCTTTAATGTGGAAAGATATTTTTATAGATAATAGTGATAATATTTTAAAGGTTTTAGACAATTATTCTAAAAATCTTGATGAAATTAAAAGTGCTATTAAAAATAAAGATAGTAAAAAGCTTCTTGAAATTTTTTCATCAACTAAAAAAGTTAGAAAAGAAATTATTGAAGCAGGTCAGGATACTGAAAAACCAGACTTTGGTAGAAAATAATTAAAGGAGTTCAAAATTTTCAAGGGATTCATAGAAGATCGGATTCAAGGAGACGGAGCGACTTTATTTGTTCGCCACGCTGGACCACAAGGTGCGCCGCCTGTAGTACTTCTACATGGTTACCCGCAGACATCTGCTATGTGGCACTCAGTGGCACCGATTTTAGCAAGTTCTTACCAAGTTGTGTGTCCAGACTTACGAGGTTATGGAAGATCTGAAAAACCAGATTCCGACTCATCACATTTCCCCTACTCTAAGCGCGCAATGGCCAGAGATATAGTCACTATAATGAAACATCTAGGTCACGATAGTTTTCTCGTTGGAGCTCACGATCGTGGAGCAAGGGTAGCACATCGACTCGGTCTTGATAATCCGAATTGTGTTGAGGCTATGGTACTTCTTGATATTGCGCCGACTCGAGAAATGTATGCTGGAACTACTACAGACTTTGCTCGAGCCTACTGGCACTGGTTCTTTCTGATCCAACCATATCCTCTACCAGAAGAGATCATTTCTAAAGATCCCGAAGCGTTCTGGAAGCTAAAGTGTTTTAACCAAACACGTGGTAGTAACCCGTTTTCTAAAGAAGCTTTAGCAGAGTATTTGAATGCGTTTAAGCAGCCGAAAGCAATTCACTCAAGTTGTGAAGATTATCGCGCAGCAGCAAGCATTGATATCGATCATGACAATGCAGATAATGAAAAAAAACTTTTAATGCCCGTCTTGGCTCTTTGGGCAAAACTTGGAGTAATTGAGACTTGTTTCAATGCATTAGAGCTCTGGCGTTTGCGCGCAGATCAAGTCGAGGGTGAAGCGCTACAGTCGGGGCATTACATGGCTGAAGAAATTCCTCAGGCGATTGCTAAACGTATGTCTATTTTCTTTTCTGAAAATATAAAAAAATAAGTATTCCAATAGTTTAATAATATTTTTTAATTTCAGTATAGATTTTATTTTCTATTTCTTTAGTAAATTCATCATTATCTTTACCAGGCATAATTGGTTCTAAAAAAGAAATATGAATATCTCCTGAAAATTTCATAAAACTATTTTTTGGCCAAACTTTTCCTGTATTTAACGCAACTGGAATACAGGGTAAATTTAATGCATTGTATATTCTACCGACCCCT
>MDSV01154429.1_pt1 | contig 42362 bp, 38 predicted proteins | sample 810851 | NCBI WGS metagenome assembly MDSV01 (sample SAMN05326640, study PRJNA326480) | marine metagenome | isolation source: seawater | place: Atlantic Ocean: North East | collected 2012
CTGCACCGACACCTGCACCGACTCCTGCACCAACACCTGCACCGACTCCTGCACCGACACCTGCACCGACACCTGCACCTACAATTATTGTTACCAACACTGAAACAGTGCAACAGGAAGTTACAAAAACTGTAATGGTTCCAATTTCTACTGAAACTACAACTAAAGAACAAGTTTCTACAACAACCGCTTCAGCTGTAAATACAGAAGCAACTATATTATCTACTATTGCTACGAATTCTAGATCGGCTGCAAACACAGTAACATTGACTCAAGCTACACAATCTGGCCAGGCTTACGATGCATCACTCGCTGAAAATGTTGCAAATAAAACTGAGAACGATGGAATTGCTGAAACTGGAGAATACTACTACGTAGAGATACCTACCGAAGTTGATTCTGAATTAATCTATGATCTTGAAATTACAACTATGACCCGTAATGAAGATGCAAATTCAAAACCATGGGAATATGAAATAGATGTTGTTACAGACATAACAGTTGAAGTCCCAGTTCAGACAACAAATGTTGAAGATGTTGGAATTGCTGTAACATCTACAGCTCCAGCACCTGAGTAAAGGTATAAATTAAAAAAAACCACTCAGATGAGTGGTTTTTTTGTTTAATTTTCTTATATGATTTCGCTAATATCTATAAATATAATCTAATCTAATAGTAGGCAAGTTAGGATGAACATCTTGCTTACTTCGTATAGGCTGACCAGTTTTTCTATCAAGCCAATAAAAGTTAGAGTAGCTCCTGTTAAGAGGTTTTATAAAGATCTTCTCTTCAAATAAGAGTGTATTGCTTTCTTCAACTAAACTAATTGAAAATTCCTGCTCAATAAAAGCTTTTGGGTTATTTAAAATAGTGTTGTATTCCCCAGTATAATTATTAGAGTTGCTAAAATATTTAAACTGCAGATGATTAAGAATATCTATATTATGAGCTAAACCCTCAGTTTTGATAATTTTTCCGTTATAAGTAACAAGTTTTTCTTGGTGTTGCGAGATCCATGTATAAAGTCCATTTTCAATTTTTTGCAATACCATAATTATGTTTGCGCCTTTACCGAGATCTACCCTAATAAAAGAATATGGTTGTTGGCTTATATATTCCTCTGATAGCTCAATCTCTTCGCCACCAACAGTAAGATCTTTTATTAATGGAAGAAATTCGCTATATGTAAAACTTGAATTCAAATTTGCACAAGAACTAATAAATAATAATCCAAGAATTGAAGGTTTTTTAATCATATAAATCATCCCAATCCCTATAAATTGTATGTGACTGCGCCTGATCAGTTACTCCGTAAAGAGTATTTCGGTGCCTTAAAAAAGCTGCTCCATCTCTAGTTAATGGTCTTAAACCAAAGCCTGTAGAGCCTTTTGAATAGTTACCAAAGAAAGTTTCAATTGGGATAAAGAAATAAAAGCCTTTATCAAAACTCCCTTCTCCAAATTCAAATTCAGAAATATCAGTCTGTGCAAAAAAGATACCCATTCTTGTGCCGCTTTTAAAACGCCTGGAAAAATCAAAATGAATACCAGAATCTTCAGCTAAAAACCTACCGCCTTTCAACATAATTAATACCTGAGTTCTTGGCTCCTTGTAATAAAGGTTTATATGACCAGTTAAAGTTTCATATTCCAAGAAATCAAACATTTGATCATATGCTCTTTGCTTAACTTTCCATGCTTCAGCACCAATTGCCCAGTCTGAATTGAATGGCCTATATAGAACTTCACCGCCTATTCCACCAAACATTTGCTCAAATAAACCTGCACTGGCTTTTAAATAAATGCTTTTGGTAGGTTTAATAAATTGATCAAGTTGTATATGGTTTATAGTAAGACCATCACCCTGCTTTAGATATTTTACTATATCAGTTCTGACATGAGGCAAAACACTATCAGACGCAAGCTTTAATTCACCAAAGTTATTGGCTATACCCTGCGATATAGCTGCCTTCAAAGAAAGACTCTTCTTAAATAGAATCTCTGCTTTGTAGTCTAAACGAAGATTTCCAAAGAAAAATCCATCTGGTCCACCAAATTGAGTCCTAAAAGATGGTTCAATTGATTGAAAAATTGCTGGTAATTTTGCGCGAGGGCTAAATTCATATTCACCAGGATCATAGCTATATTCAGAGAGTTTTACATTTCTTGTTGCTACTTTATATAGCTCATCTTGCTTATTATTAGAAAAATCATCTCTAGGAATTTGTAACTTGTATGTTCCCAAGCCCCCATTTATATTTGCTATTTCAAAATTTTTAATCGATTCTGGTGCAATATCATCAAGGACTCTCAAAATCCTCCCCGTACTTCTTGCCCAGCTTCTATGCCTAGATTGAGAATAAACTATCTTATATGTATCGCCATCAACCTCAGCATCTTGAAGAGGAAAACCCCTGGGATTTAGCTCCATTAAGCTGACTCTGTATAAATTCTTATTTGATTCTGCTGTGAGGGCTTTATATGCCGGCGGATTTTTTATTTTCTTCGGACTATCTCTTTTTATTACAATAGGATCTTTGGGACCAAAGTTTGCATTAAAAGCAAAACCAAAACTTACAGTATTGCCTTTTATATAATTTAACTTTAAGTGCAGCGTCTCAAATACAGGATAGACAACCCCTATATTTATCTTTGAGCTAGGTTGTCTTACTTCTTCGAAGGCAAAATTAAACGACTTCTCCCCATATGGAAAGCCTTCTAACTCATAATCGGTAGAATCATATTCAATCTTTACTCTTGTTCCGTTAAGATTTGGTAGAATAATTTCAGCTCCGCCAAAGACACCTACTTTACCACTAAAAAAATATCCTAGATTAAATTCCCCCCCTTGGGTTGAATTATTGCTAACGTCTCTAATCTCAAATTGATCATCAATCTTGGTTAATGGATTCTTTTTACCATGATCTGAATAAGCTCCCCAACCCAAACCTAGAGTTAGATCAATATTGTTATATCTTTTGCTAGCAACTACATATTCTGATGAAAAAACGCCTGTCCCAGCCATATCTCTTACTCCAACTGCAAGAGCTGGTAAATAATTTGTCTCTTTTAATAAGAGAAATTTTGCATCAAAACTTTTATCTTTATATGTTTGATCGCCGCTGAATGATGGAGTTAAACTATATAAAGCATTGTTGACATCCGTGTATTGATAGGATGCTTCAAACCAATCAAAGGGGGTACCAATAATTGAACCTCTTTGATAGGGATCTGCATCACTCCATGAGAAAGCAAGTGAGCCAGCAGGCATTAATCTTGCATTGGGCATGTTAATTAAACCTACGGTTCCACTATTACTATAGCTAGGATATAGATCATTCAAATAAATATAATCATCGATTCCTGGAAATAATTTAGTTGACAAGAAAATTATCAAGCATAGATTTAGCTTAATAAGGCGACTCGAAGCAGTCATGCTATTACAATAATCAGTCGCTTATGCTGTTTAGAGATGCAAGAGACAATGCAAGGCTACTTAAAATAGGTGATACAGCTGATGCGTACATAACTCCTGAAAGCTTCCCAATGTCCCTAGGCGCATAAATGATAGATCCTGGATATATCGCTGAAGAATCACCAAATATCAATGAGTTAGTCTTATATAAATGAGTAGTGCCATCTGGATCAATTACCAGTAGCTCTTTATAGGCAGATTTTTTTAACCCGCCCACTAAATCAATATAATCTGATGCTCCATACTTAGAGTTATATTTTAAATTTGAAGGGTTTTTAAAGTCTCCAAATAAATATACCACTTTCTGCAACTCAGGAATTACAATTAAGTCATCATTCATTAACTTCATTTGATCTTTTGATTTACCAGATGCAATAGAGAAATCAGAGATGATGCGTCCTTTAAAATTACTTGATCGAAGTTCTTCAGCAAGCAAATCAAGAGCAGAGCCATCAACATTTGTATTGGGTTTACCAATACTAGAAACAATATAATTTACAGTATCTGAATAGTTCAGCCTTGCAAAAGTTTTTTCTTTTTCAAGAGCGCTTTCTCTGAAAAGAGCTCCTCCAAATATATATGCATTCTCTTTATAACCACCTGCTCTCAAAATTAAATTGGATAGGGTCTCGCCTTCATTAATGTAATATTTACCAGGCCTTTTAACCATCCCTTCAACCGTTACTTGTTTCATTGGTTTGAGGGCGTTCATAAAGGAAGGAACTTGAACCGAGTCCCTAGGCTTTAATAGAAAACTTGATAGATTATTTTTTTTAATGTTAGTAATCTCTTCTTGATTAAGATCAACACTTTCAATGAATACTTCATCAAATCCATAAAAACCTTCAGAAAAACCGCCAGCAAATGAAATTGCAGACTCTAATGACTCCCCAGACAATATTTCAAATAAAGCTTCATTATTGACTCCGCCAGTTACTGGAACAATAAATGATGATGGATGAACAAAAATAGTGTCTCCAGATCTTAGTGTGTTACGAGCGTTATAATTTCCAAAGACAAATATATCGTATAGGTCTATTGTATCAATAGTTTCGCCACCTCTTTTTAAATCGATTTTCCTAAATGATCCATTAGCTGCAATACCACCCGCAACATTCAAGGCACTTAAAATACTTGATCCACCACTAATTGTAAAAATTCCTGGGCTCACTACTCCTCCAAGCATTAAAACTTGTATATCTCTTACTTTTGATAAGGTTAAAAAAGCTGAAACGCCCACAGTTTTAATCTCCAAAAAACTAGAAACTAATTTTTCTGCTTCAGCAAGGGTTTTTCCAGCAACAAAAACCTTGCCAAACTCAGGAATAACAAGGGCTCCGTCTCTTTCAACCATTAACTCAAGTTCATCGCTAATTTTACCTGTTAGCAATAATTTAAAGCCATCTCCAACATCTACAATATAATTAGAATCAAGATTAGGAACATTGACAGGCATAAAAGATGATTGCAAAGATTGAAAGAATATCTCTCCATACCTGGTGATTTCTTTATTTGAGTTTCCATACTCATCCGATCCTGAAATTTTTTGTTCAAGTGCCTTTAGCTCTTTTTTTAATTTCTCTAATATAATTTTATTCTTTTCAATTGAAGTATCAGATCTAAATAAATCTTCTAAATCTTTTTCCTCAGTAACTGAATTTTGGACCTCTATTTGATCACGAACAGATGGAGGAAGCCCTTCTAAGAAATCCTCAGATAGGTTTGCTGTTTGAGACATAATATTTGCAGAAAGTAAGAAACTAAATATTAAGAAAAAAAGAAAGGTTGAACTTGAAGCTAATTTTATTTTTTGCATGGGAAATAATGTTTTAACACTCTTATATATATTATAACTTAATTTTAAAATGTTGAATTCCATTTTTCGTGATAGATTATTTTATAAAGTTTACTCAATCACTATTAAAAATGTCTCTTGTAAACACTTTATATGAAACATCATTTAAAGATTTGGAATATCTATTTGAAATAATTAAATCTGCAATTTCCTTAAACTTTTCAAGATCATTACAAACCTTTATTCCATTAAAGGAATGCTGATTTATCATAGGTTCATATATCAATAATTCAACCCCAGCTAAGTTCAATCTATTCATTACTCCCTGAATAGAAGATGATCTAAAATTATCTGACCCCTGCTTCATTGTTAGCTTATAAACTCCTATTGTTTTTGGGTTTTTTCTTAAAATTTGCTCTGAAATAAAATCTTTTCTTGTTCTATTTGCCTCTACTATTGCTTGAATTAAATTCTGAGGAATATCTGAATAATTGGCTAAAAGTTGCTGAGTATCTTTTGGCAAACAATATCCCCCATATCCAAAAGATGGATTATTATAAAAACTTCCTATTCTTGGATCAGCTGAAACACCCGCTATTATTTTGGAAACATCTAGATTCTTTTCCATTGAAAAGCTGTCTAACTCGTTAAAGAAAGCAACTCTCATTGCAAGAAAAGTATTTGAAAATAATTTTACCGCTTCTGCAGAATCAGAATCCATTTTGAATAATTGAGTATCATCGCTCAAAGACAGTTGTTTAAATAATGATAGGCATGATTCTATTTCAGGGTGATCTCCACCAATAATTATTCTTGATGGATAAAGATTATCTTTTAATGCTAGGCCCTCTCTAAGAAACTCAGGGGAGAATAAAATTCTATTTGTTTTATATTTCTTATTTAGAGATTTAGTAAAACCAACCGGAACAGTCGATTTAATAATAATTAAAGAATCCTTTTTGCTATTTTTTATAATAGTTTCTACAATTTTTTCTACACTTTGAGTATTAAAGAAATTAGTTGTTTCATCATAATCAGTTGGCGTGGCTATTATAAAAAAATCATAGTTATCGTAATCACCTGACTTTATTTCATTACTAGCATGTATTTTTAACTCTTTTGTTGATAAGTACTTGTCAATATAAGAGTCCTTGATGGTTGACTGCTTATTATTAATTAAAGCAACCTTCTCAGCATCTGTATCGATTACATTAACATTATGCAACTGCGCCAAAAGAGTGGAGAGTGACATTCCAACATAGCCTGCTCCATATACGGAAATGATAATATCTGAATTAAGTTTCTCTGCCATAGCTATCTTCTAGGCGGATAATATCTGATTCTTCAAGAATATCACCACATTGAACCTCTACGACAACGAGTGGATTTTTAGATTTATTTCTTAATCTATGAATTGATTGAAGAGGAATCTCAATATACTCTCCAGACTTCAAAGTGAATTCTTTTCCATCCAATTCAACAGTAGCTTCACCTAATCCAACAACCCAATGCTCCAGTCTATGTTTATGCTTTTGAAGACTTAAAACACCACCAGGATCAACAAATAACTGCTTTACCTTATACTGGTCCTCATCAATATAGGATGTATGACTTCCCCAGGGGGCGTCAATGCTTACAATATTTTCCAGGCCAAAATTTGATAAATATTTTTTAGTAAAATCTTCTATCAACCAAGAGCTACTATTCAATTTGTCTGATCCACCAGTTGAGTAAATAAATTCAACTCTATTGTCATTTTGAAATTTTTGATATTCTGGAATATTAGTTTTTTTTCTATCTCCACCATTTGCAAAAATGACCTTTTCAGCAATTTCTAAACATTTATAAATTGCATCTACAGCGGTTCCATCAGAATCATCAAATGCAATGACTTCATCAACAGCTTTAAGATTCTCTACGACTGCAGCTCTTTCTTCCCATGGAAGTAAAAATAACTTTTTTTTATTTTCAAGCCATTTATCAGAATTAACTCCCACGATAAGATAGTCTGAATAAGTTTTTGCTTCATTGATATATTCTAGATGCCCTTTATGAAGAGGGTCAAAGCCACCTGTTACTAAACTTATAGATGATTTCATAGCATTTAATTAGGTTAAAAATATATTTTATCAGATTACAGGCTGAACTTTTGTATTCTTTGCATACAGAAAATGATCAATGAGAGAATATTTTTATAAATATTCTTCTTTTTCCAGATCCAGCAAAATTGCTAAAACCATTTGTTATATTTGAATCAGAACTATATTCGTAAATGAGTTCATGTGACCTATTCAAACTCTTAATTTTTAATTTAAGCTCACTCAAGGCAAGTATTTCATTTTCTTTTTTTCCGCATAAATCAGAGTTAGCGCAGATAATCATAAAATAATTTTCTGAAGGTAACTCTTTTTTAAAATCTTTTTTTGTGGAAAGGTTAGTAAATGGGTGCTTATTTACCCAGTCCGTTTCAAAAGAATTATTTATTTTTGGATAAAATAGAAGGTTATTTGTATATCCATAAGCGGCTATTCCATTCACAGAATACTTTTCGATCAATTCCAGAATATTTACTTCATTTTGAAATGGATCAATTCTGCTTTGATAAATTTGCCAGAAAGACGTGATATACCCTATATGCAAGGTTGCAATAAAAATTATGATTGCGCTTAAATGAATTTTTATATTATTTGTGAGAATTGAAAACAAGTATTCCAATCCAAAAGAAAATAAAATTATGATCATTGGAATGAGGGCCAAAGAATGTCTTGTTGGACTGTAAGTTAAATTTCCATTTAGAATTAGCACAATCCATACGCCAATTGTAATCAGTATAAAAATAAATAGATGTCTATATATTTTTTGATGGCTGATTCTTATGAATCCCAAGATACAAAATGTAAAAATTAAAATAGCATAAATTTGAGAAATGCTATCGAAGTTCTCTCTAAATCCAAGAATTGCGTATAAAACCTTAAGTGAATTAATAATAAAAAAAGTAAAAATATACGAAAGGCTATCTTTGAAAGATTCATGATTATTGAAACTCCAGAGGTACTCCCCATTGGGTCCCGCATTCCAAAATACACCCGGAGTATGGCCATGCAAGTGGCTCATCATGACAAAATATATAAATATAGTTACGAGTATACTAATTATCCCGGCTGGTAATATTCTAATAATTCTATTAAAAATACTGATATTGGACGAAAAGATATAGCCCAAATAAAATCCTGGTAAAAAAAATAAAACCTGATAATGAAATAAAGAGAGTAATGATAAAATTATTCCTATAAATATAGATTTTCTTATCGAAATTTCCGATTGCTGAATCCTTTGAAATAGGTATAGCAATAAAAAAATTGCAAAAATTCCAGCTGGATAATTTGCACCCTGAGAAGAATAAATTAGAAACATCCATGAAGTACTCAAAAATGTAAGTCCAATAGGAAGTAGGAAAATTTTACTCTTTTCAGGGAAAAAACTACTAAATTTAATAAAAGCAGCAAACGCAAATAATGAAAAAAGAAATGAGGGCAGTCTCCATGAGAATATTGAAAATTCATATGAATGATTAAAATTAACAAGTAAAGCGGTAAAGAAAAATTGAACCGGAGCATATGTGCTTACTAGAGAGACGCTCATTCCACCAATTAGCCTTTTAATAAATGCAAAAATATCAGGATGATTGGACAAAAATAATAGCAACTGGTCTTTTAGATAATCGGGTAAATAACTACCATATTTATAGATCTGACTAGAGAAATAATCTAATTCATAATTTGAAATTACCTTAATAAGATATGCAGGAAAAACATCATCGTAGTGAGTAAAATGAGTAGTAAGAATAAAATATCTTGAAGATATAAAAATAAAAAAAATGAAAATGCATGACAATATGAACCAATGACGCTCAATAAAATTTAAAAAATTATTTATCATATGAGCATTTTATTAAATTCTTTTGCTCATGGAAATAATATATTGCCGCGTTCTTTTAATTAAGTTAATTCTATTGTTCCAACTACCTCCTCCTCCTTTTGCTTCTCCTAATTTTCGCCTATGAAAAAATACATCGAAAGATTGAATTTTATAATTATTAGATTTTGCAAGAATTAAAAAATACAAATCTAATGAAAAATCTTCAGGCGGATCTTCTAAGAGATATTTTTTATAAAAATTTTTATTGAATATCTTAGGCTGCGCATTTATGTCATCCAAATAGATTTTTAGTTTTAAAAAAGTATAAATTTGCATTCCAAAGGTCAATATTCTATCTAAAATACTTCTTCCTTTTCGCTTACCTTTGATGACTGTAGGCTTATTAGTTTCTTTTATATAATGATATCCCGTAATTAAATCGCAGATATCTGTCTGCAAGTCAGCATGGGTCCATGCCATAGTTTCATATGAAGCAAAACCTAATCCGCTAATTATATCTTGACCGTATCCACCTCTCGAAGCCATAGAAACAAACTTTATATCTAGAGATGGATAATGTAAGCAAAACTCGTTAATCAAAGCATTGGTATTATCTGTTGAGCATCCATCTACTAAAATAAATTGACACGGAAAATCAGCCCTTCGGTCACATTCTATTATTTTTTTAAAAAGACCTTCAATGTTTTTTTCTTCATTAAAGATTGGGATAACTGTTGAAAGCCCTTTTTTGTGTTTATCACTCATTTAAAGAAATATGTTAGCCGAATTTATTTATTAAATAAATTTACTATTATTATTAAAATCTTCCCAGTATCTAAGAGTTTTTTCATATAATTCGTAATCTTCAGGAGTTCCCCAGCAATGATAATTTACATCAAATTTCTTTACGTTGTATCCTTTATCAATATAATATTTTAATATTTTATCAACATAATATTTGCCCTCAAAATGATCCTTAGACCAAATCATTTCTTCGAGAAATTTTAAAAATAATTTTGAACTTTTGAACCAAAACATTCCAGTAGTTGCATGATCATTCATCGGATTTTTACTCACAGGCTTCTTGAAAGAAAGGGCTTTGATAGATTCCTTATCCCTAGCTAACTTAGCCCAGCTATGCGCATAAGGATTTCTTTCAATATTTGAATCATTGGTGTGACTCAACATTATTGCATCAGATGTTTTTTTTAATCTATTGAAATAATTCAAATTAATATCAAAACCATTATCACATGCACCGATGAAAAGCTCTTCATCTGCATCAAGAAATTCACGAGCTAAAAAACAGCCAAAAGCCTGATCAAGTTTGATATGATCATGAATGAAAATTATGCTAGGAAAAACTTTATAAAATTTCTTTTCCAACCCATTTTTTTCATGTTCTAAACTATTGACGCAAATAATCTTTGTATTTTGATGGTGGCACCAAGGAATATCCATCAAAGCACTCAATGACATTGGGTATTTCTTTCCATCATGCCTGCTTGTAACAGGTATTAAAGCCTTATTTTTAACATATCCTTTATCAGAAAATCTGGTTCCCTTTCCGCCCATTGGAATTAAGATAATCATAATTTTTGAGAATTTGATTTTTCGATACAACTCATCCAAAAATTATATTCTTCAAGATCTCTTGGTGTACCCCATTGACAAAAATGTTTGACAAGTGGAGGGCACATTATCTTGTAATTATCAGAAACCATGTCATTAAAAGGTAAACTCATATAATACTCTCCATTAATGCTAGTGTTTTTCTTTTTCATGAGTTTTTTACAATATTTTTTAAGCAAAATACCGCTTTTAAAATAATAAAGTCCTGGAGATTGAAGATCCATAAACTTGTCATCATTTAGTTGAAATTTTTCTCTAATTTTTATTAGCCTATTCTTTGAATTAACTTCGCAAGTTGCATAAACATTACTTGCATAAATTAAATGGGGATGAAAGCCTGTATAACATGGAATAACTCCATCTGGATCATGAATTTTGATGTAATTAAGAAATCTCTTATATTCCCAGTCCGCAAAAAAATCACAATAACTAACTAACACTGGTTTATCATCTTGAATAATCTCAGAAGCCCTAAGAACGTCAGATACGGGGCCTCTTTTCTTCCAGTTTTTAACAGAAAAGATATTTGATTCAGGTGCTATTCTTTTTAATTCTCTTGAGATGTATTTATTTTTTTTTAAGTGCTCTTCTCTGCAAATAAATGTAATATTCTTATGATCTCCTGGAAACATCTTAATGACCAATTCAATCATAGGAATATTATGAATCTTGATAAAGGGTTTTAACCGCCTATAGCCCTCAGCAACAAATCTTGATCCATGACCCGTCATAGGAATTAATATTTGCATGCTATTTCCATAATTCTGGATATTTGGTGCAAACCGCATCAATTGACATATCTACAATCTTAGATTTCATATTTAAAATTTCATTCTTATTAAATCCCTGAAGTTCTGGAGAAACCAAGCAAAGCTTAAACTTATTATCTTTTAGTTTTTTATATTTTGGTATTGATAATGGAAAATTATGAAATGAGTCAACCCACACCCACTTTACTTTACCTTGAAAAGATATTGCATATTCAATTGGCTCATAATCTGAAAATCTCACAGCAAGATTGCTGTTATCAAAATTAATAGAGGATTTATCATTAGATAAGTTAGAGTATCTAACAAAATATGGCATGCTCATATCTAAAAAAAACCAATTCCTAACTTTAAAAAAATTCATCAGCTCTATACACATCTCTTCAACACCTTCGCATTTTAAGTTAAGAATCAATGGCCCCAAATGATTCCAAGCTTTTAAAAAGCTATTAAGACTTATAGGCCTATCTTCGTGATGATGAAATGAGTCATGGTGCAAGATTAATTCATTTTCATGGTATCTTATATCTATTTCAGCACCATCACTTAATGGCAAATTTTTAAGCTGTTCAAGTGTATTGACTCTGTGATGAATAATTTGCATTTAGATTATTTAGAAATTTTCTTTCGATATTTTTCTGATTGCATGCTTTTCAAAACGTTAACATTAGATTCAGATAATGTCTTCGGATTAAAGCCAAGCTTACAAATGCTATCTTTTAGATAGCTTACAGTAGATATAGTTTCTAGATATGAATTTGTTTTTTGTTTAACTTGGTCTTCGCTCATATATATTACTTGATCTGGAAAGAAATATTCATCCGAAATATCGATCTTAATTTCTTTAGAGAGGTCAAAATCATCTAACTCAAAAAGATTTTTAATTTTTATATTAGATTCAGTATGGAGATTTATGCAAATTTTATGATCATCTGCTGTAACTATGACACCATGATTTTCTAAAAAAATTAAACCCTGAAAATGATTATTTTTTCTATTCTTAAGAGTATGCTTAATTGCAGCTGTTAGGTCTTTGCCTGGCGTATGATAATCAATCCATAAAGACTTAGGGAAATGTTGAGCAATGAGATCTTTGCCTTCAGCAGAACATAACAATACATTTAAAAAAACCGAATGCGAGTGAATAACATATCTTCCCAGTAACGCATGGAAACCCGTTTCAATTGAAGGTCGTCCGCTATCTGTAAGAGCAAATTGCTTAATTGCCTCTCCGTATTTGTCTTCATCTGAATCAGGATTTTGATGATATAAATTAACTTTTTTAAAATCTACAATGGCAATTCCATGATCGAGATTCATATCTCTAAGTTGCACCCCTGATGCCTTAATTGCCATTTTTCTCTCATCTATTTTAACTGAAGTATTTCCTCCCCCACCTTGTACATATGCATTATTACTCCCAATTGCATGCGATATTTCAATAAGATTATTGAGGTAATCAGTCTCTTGCATGGTCTGCCTCCTCATTAATAATATAAGCAATTAAAAAAATTAATACTCCAAAGGAATTTGACGGCCATACTGGGTATGAAATACCCAAATCTTGTAATCCTTGAATATGTTCATAAGCCAGCATTGCCAAGTAATCTGAATCAATATTACCATCGATTATCAAGAGCTGTTCATTTTCATTTAAAAATTCATGATGAATCTTAATTCCTTGAAGATTTTGAAAAATTTCAAAGAAGACATCTACATTAAATGAATTAAGAAGAGTGATTTTATAACTAGGCTCTGATGAAGCACCGATGGAATCTTTATGATTTTCGAATGGTTGAATTATAATGTCTGCATATTTCAGTTGGCTTTTTATAAAACTTTCTGAATCTTTTTCACGAAAGTTTAATTGGCTAATAACATCCTCCTTAGATTTACCTCTTAATTGAGTATCGCGTTTTACCTTCCATGAAAAATTCAAGTCTTTGCTAGGGTTTAAAAAAATTTTTAAATCAAATAATTCTCTTTGCCTTTTTAAAAAGAATGGATGCAAGCCTTCATATATTAATAGATTTGCAGGTTTTACAGGAAGTGCATTATTAAATTTTCCAGTATCATGATTATATTTTTTCCTATACACAGTCTTCCATTTTCTTAGGTCTTTGAGGATTTGCAGCTCATGGTGAAGTTTATTGGCTTTTGGGTCTAGATGGGTATGTTTTAACCAATTTTCGCTTCCTCTTTCCCATCTATGAAGATCATCACCATGCAATTGAACAGATTTATTAGAACTAAAAATTCTTACAAGTGCATTTGAAATCGTTGTTTTTCCTGAGCCTGAATCTCCACCAACTCCAATCAGAAAAGGTATAGATGTTAACTTTTGCTTCGTAAAGTTACTGAGACCATATACATAAATCCAAAAACAATTAAAAATCAGTGCAGTTTGCAAAATTGTGAAAGAGAGATTCTGAATTAAAGACCCTGAAATACCAATGCTTCCAACCAAGCCTTCCCCAATATCTTTAAATGAGAAATATACTAGATATCCTAATTGTAATAATAGAACCATTAGATATCCATTTGAAGAATCCTTAACGTAGAAATAGAATAAGAATGGCAGCAACCAAAAATACCAACCAGGACTGGGTTGTGTAAATATTAATAAAATTGCAAAACAAAACCCAAGAAACATTACAAAGATATCTTTATTAAGAGTTTTAAAAGAAATTCCTCTTAACAAAATCGCACAATAGGCAATTGGCAATAAGTACATTTCAAAATCTCCAAATTGAATCGAGCTAAGTAGCAATTTACCTTGTTGCTGATTATTAAAGACTGAAGCAAGAAAAGAGCTATCAAGTAAATATGGAATATTAACGGAAACAAAAGTTATTAAAGAAATTACTAAAAATTTCACAATTTGTAAAACAGCTAAGCGTTGAGAAAAAAGAAAAATTATTAAAATTGGTACAACGGCAATAATTACAGTCTTGGTTGCCATAGCAAGAGCTAAAAAAATTGAGGAAGTATTTAGCGCATTTCGAAATAAAAAATAAAGACTTATAAATAATAATGCAATTGGAATAATATCAAGCTGACCATGGATATATGAGATATAAATCAATACTGGTGAGAACCAATATAAAAGTATCAATTTAAGAATATGCTTATGATTTAACCAGGATTTCAATATGAAAAATATGGCTATATCTGAGAGCAATAAAGGTAATTTTATAAGTAGTACTGAAAATACTGTGCTAGATGACATCCATCCAAAGATTGCTTTTGGAGCTGACAAGATCAACAACATCAGCAAAGGATATGGAAAAATTTCTATAGCAGAAGATTCAAAATGCTGATATGGATTTGAAAAACCTGAATTAAAGAAATATTCCACAAAAGGAAGGAAGAAGTCACTCGTATACTCACTTACAAAAATAGAAGCAGTTATTAATTTTACTACTACTCCGAATAAAAAAAGCGACATGCATAGCCTTGACCCTAGACTAAGCTTGGTAATGAATTGCTTTAATTCCAAAAGCTTCTGCTCCTTTTATATCTTTGTTAATACTATCCCCTATCATGATAACCTTTGATTTGCTTAGCTGCATTTTTTGAAGAGCTAAATTAAAGATCTTTTTATTTGGCTTTTCTGCGCCTGCTTCTTCAGATGTAGCTAAAAAATCAATATATTTTGATAAATTAAGTTTTTTCAGTTTTTCAACTTGAAAACTTGTTTGCATATCAGTAACCGCACATGTGGTTAGGCCAAGTTTCTTCACATTCACCAAAAAATCTTTCATCTCAAAAGATACTTTCATTTCTCTATAAAAAGATTGCCAATAAATCTCTTCATATCTTTTCGCATGTTTATATGCATGAGGAACATTAAAAGAGTTAAATAAACTATCAAATGCAAGCTGTCTTGATCTACAAACACCTTGAGGATGAAGTTTTTCAGTTATAAGTAATCTATTCTTAACATAAAGATTCCTGAACTCATTTAAAGATATTGAATTTATTAGATTTGATGATTGTATTGACTTGTAACATGATTTTATTGCTTTTTCATTTGGTATCTTGTATCTATACAAAGTATCATCAATATCTACCATCACACCAGAAATTGATGTTAAGTCTATCGAATCTAATTTAATCTTTAAAGACATAATTTCGTAATCCAAAAAAATTCATTAGCAATGAAACAACTGTTGCGCAAATAACAGCTCCTAAAAATATAAACTCATCCCAAATTATATCTTTTAAATAAATTACAGCTCGTTCATTAACTGTAATATTTGCTAACAAGGAAACAAAGTATACAAGGATATATTTATAGAATTTGATTGAACTTATTTTTGGTTGATTAAATGTAAAAAAAGAATTTAAAAAATATCCTACTAATAATCCACAAATAAAACTCAACCCCTTTGAAAAAGTTGATATGAAGCCTATTTCTAAAAATAGAAAATATAATGAGATGTCTGTTGAAAAAGCTATGCAACCTACAATAAAAAATTTTTTAAAGTTAGTTAGAATATTTTCCATATCTTTTTACAACAAAAAATAATTTATGATGAAAATCAATTTAATATTGATGTAGTTTGCCTTACAATTCTGGAAAAAAAACTTTCTTTTTTAAACATTAGTTTGTCGTAATCAATGTCAGTTATGACAAATGGATTTTCTTTAGGCAGCCCATCAATTTCATGTCTTTTTACCTGACGAATATTAATTTCATCAGTATGCGTTGCATTATCTCCAAAACCAATATTCTCAATTAAGCTTTTACTCGGAATACAAGTAAGCCCACTATTTTTATGCCTGGCATAACCCCACTGAAGGGCCCATGAATTTACATTTTTATTAATAACGCCGTTATAAATCATATCCTGCTTAATTTTTCCAAGACTTGGACCTAGCACTCTCCTAAACCCATCAATATTTATAAATGAATCAATATCTTCAATTTCCACATCATAATGCTGCCATGCCCTCCTCCAACTTGCCCATCCCCATATACCCCCTAATAGAGAGAAAAAGTAATCACACTCATCTGTTTTCCATCTTTCTTGATGGTTATATCCGTTAATTAAAAAAATTCTAGCATCATCTTTATACCTAACTAAAAGATCTTGGCAAAATTTAAAAAAGCCTTGACTAGGTAAACAATCATCCTCAAGGACAATGCCCATTTCTTCTTTGGAAAAAAACCAATCAATGGCTTTACTGACTGCATATTTACATCCTAAATTTTCTTTTTGAAATAATGTAAATACTTCACACTCCCAGTCTATGTTTTCAATCAAGTAATTCCGTATTTCTTGGATTTTTATAAACTCGGACATTATATTTTCCCTAGGGCCATCAGATGATATATATAATCTTGGAGTTTTAGATTTCCTGATTTCTTCAAAGACTTTTTTTGTAGTGCTTAGTCGATTAAAAGTTAAAAAAAGGACTGGGGTATTTAAAGGGCTTGATTGAATCATATGTTTAAATCAATATACGTATATAGATTTATTCTATATTAATTTCTATTTTGAGATTGAATATTAATTAATATTTTTAATGGAATCATTTTTTTTAGAAGATGTTTAAAAATAAATTTACTTGTTAAAAATAACCTTATATGTACCCTCACTCCATGGGCCGCCATCACTCTATAGTTTTCAAGATGAGATTTAATGGAGTTACTTACGCCGCCCAACTTAAAAAAGCCAACAGGTTTTGAAAAATAAAAAACTTTCTTAGAGGCTTTTATTACTTTAAGAAGAAGATCATAGTCAGCGCTCAAGAAAAAATTTGTGTTATATCCTCCAATCTCCATAAATAAAGATTTTTTTATAAACACCGCTAAGTGCGGAGATGGCATTGGCTTATAATGATCTATAAATAAAGCTCTATAATTAAGCGGATGAGATATTCTTATCTCTTCCCCAGCTTCATTTACAATACTAGCAGGGCCAAATGAATAATCGAAATCATTGCCTGAAAGATTGAGTACAAAATCTTCTATTGTGTTTCGAAAATAGCCATCACTTGAATTCAAAAAACAAATATATGATCCGCTAGCAAGATGTGCTCCTTTATTCATAGCAAAATAAATACCTTGATCTGGCTCACTAATCCACCTATCAATCATATAATTATATTTTTTAATAATATTGATCGTATTATCAGTTGAACCTCCATCTATAATAATAAATTCAATATTTTTATATGATTGGTCTTTTATACTAAGGATTGTTTCTTCTAAGTATTTTTCTCCATTCAATACAACTGTTATGACTGAGATTAATGGATTATTAATATTTTTCACTCTTTAATTTATAGAAATTAGCCTACATATAATAAAAAATTAATAAAGGTTACTGAAAAAATGAGGATAAACGAGATCTTATAAAAGAAAAAGTCTTCACTATGTCTAAAGTCAATGAAATAAGCATTAATGGAATTAAATTTAAAGATATTAAAAATGACCAAGGTACTCCCTTTGCTCGAGGAATAACTAACCCCCTGACAATAAAATAAATCAATGATATTAAGGCTAAGCTTATTTTAGTTACATTAGGAATATAGGCTATGCTATCTAAATCCCACCCGTTCATATTTGCGTTATAACTAAGCGAATTCCAATTAAAGGCTACGACAATTAAAAAAATACCAGCAGCGTAAAAATATATATCCTTGTGAGCATTTAAGTATGGTAATTTAGAACCATATAAATAATTTCTATACCATTTATGTATTAACGAAATTAAATTTAAATCTTTTAGTCCTGAATAGGAATTAGCAAAATGTGAATTTTTAAAATTTAAGTCATGTAAATTAGCTCTTGCCATCCAATCTGAATCCTCTCCAGCTCTAGTTGACTCAACAAATAGCCCGCTTTGAAAAAAAGAGTTTTTTCTAATTATTGATCCAGGCAATGTTTTGACTGGCAGGACTCCATAAGTAGCGGCTCTTATAATTTCTTGGAAACGATTATAGGCCTCATATTGTGTGAAACCCCAAACACCATCAATACTGTCATCTTTAAATTCTAACAAGCTTGTAGACAACCAATTTTTATCAGGCAAAGTCAGGACATCTAAAAAAGCAATAATTGAATTTGAAGACTCCTTGATGCCTATATTCCTTGCAGCACCAGGATAAAGATTTTTTTTATGGATTATTTTTATAATAATTTTATTTAATTGAAAAAAATCATTAAGACTATCTTTAATTTCTAACGGAATATTTGATGAATCTATAATAACTATTTCATTTGGATAACTTTTCCAACTTTGAATATTATCAAGCAAAATGAATATGTGAGTTTTAGCATTTTGGCATGGAATAACTAACGAAACTTTTTCATTCATATACAAATTATCTCTTAGGTGTTATCAATGAGCAATTATAATAATAGAGACGATTTATATTAAATAATAAAGTTCTAATAATTATTAATTGTAATATCAGATTTTTTAATATTTTTTAAAAATTGTACATGCGTTTTCTCAACTTTATTAAGCAACTTATCCCTAATGGCTATTAAAAAAGAAATTGGATAAAGAATAGATATAAAAAAATTTTTGTTTGAAACTGGCCAAGTTTTTTTTGCTTCAAGATATGAGAAATCTCCATGAATGGAGTATCTCCAATAGTGAAGAATCGTTTTTAATTTATTTTTTAAGCTCAGTCCTTTAAAAAATTCATGATTAATTGAGACGCTAATTGCAATAGCTGACCCTCTACAATACCGGAGCTTGCTACCAAAGCTAATACTATTTTCTGCAGTTCTATCCATTATTTTAATTACATCAGAAATGCAGTAAAATTTTTTATTTTTGAAAATCTCTCTCAAAATAGAACTTTCCTGAACAAGGAAGTCCTCTTCGATAAATCTCTTTTTCTTAAAATGCTCCTTCAAAATTAATATAGAACCATCGCCAATAATATACTTTTCTAAATCTTCCCAAACAAAATGCTGTCTATCATTTGGTAAGTTGTTTGGATTAAAAGTCTGGCTGACACCTAAAGTGTCAAGATTTTGGCCCAATACGCCTACATAATTCATTGTTTGTGATAATGGAATTTCCATTGAGGCTTCATATAATTTTTTAAGTGCATTAGGATCAAAGAAGTCATCAGCATCACACCACAATAAATAATCTGCACTTGCATTATCAATTAGCAGATTATCCATTTTTGCTTTACCAATTCTCAATGATGAATGAATGTAAGTAATTTTAAAATTTAAATTTTCGAATTCTGATAGCAATAATTCGTGCGTATTATCTGTTGAGCCATCATTACCAATTATCCATTCAAACTTCTGAAATGTTTGGCTCTTAAGAGATTGAATAAGTTTAGGTAAAAATTCTGCTCTGTCCCAAGATGGGGTTAATATAGAGATTAAAGGTTTTAAATCGTTATTGCGCACTTTTTACTTCAATACGTTTTGGAATTTTGTAGCCTGATCAAAAGTTAATCCATTTGAATCCTTGATTGAAACAATAGGATCTTCTATGCCCCACTCAATACTAAGCGACTTATCATTCCATAATAAAGTTTCTTCTGATAATGGGTCATAAACATTATCAACCATATATGAAAAGATCATTTCATCAGTAAGTGATAAGAATCCATGCGCATAGCCTTTAGGAATCCATAAAGAATTTTTTTTTAAAGAATCTAATTTAACAGAAAACCATTTCCCGAAAGTGCTGGAGTTAACTCTTAGATCAACAGCTATATCTAATGCAATTCCTTTAATAACTGTTACCAATTTCCCTTGTGGTTTATTGGGTTGATAATGCAACCCTCGGAGGACATTAATCTTGGAGCATGATTCATTGCTTTGAAATAATGAAAGATCGGAGCCAACATATTTCTTAAAATCTTCTTTATTATATCTTTCACAAAAATATCCCCTCTCATCTTCATGGAGATTACTTTCAAAATAAACTAGGTCATGAGAACCTTCTAATAGACGACAGAACATATTAAATTATTTTTTTATCGATTGAATAACTGTAACAGACGGCATTTCTTCAATAACAGATATTAATAGATCATCTCTTATTGTAGAGTATTTTTCCAAAACAGGAGAAATCTTTGTTGCTGAATAGGCTTGCATCCATTCCACGTTATCTCTTTCAACACTTCCACCTTCCATTATAATAATTCCATCATCTTTAATTTTTGAAGTTAAAATCCGCTCAAACATTTTTCCATCATGAGAAAGATCAATATGAGTTAAATCAGAGGTTTGAATGATTTCTTCTATAAAGCCTTCAGAATAAACATCAAATTTTTCCAAAAAAATACTGTCTTTTAAACTAAAAGAATCAATGCGTTGTAATGCATCTTTATATGAAAAAGATTTATATGAATAATCCTCAAATAAATCATATCCATTAATGGAGAAAGTTTGATTATTGTTTTGGGAGCCAAAAGCTAATGGAATAATACTATAACAGCCAAGAACGCCTAATTCTGTAATAATCTTTGGGCTAAAATAACTTGCAAGAAAATAAAATAAAACAGCATACGAGTTTTTACTATATGAGCTATCTATCTCAGAGTTAAGTCTCAAAATAACGTCCTGAATTTCATCTGATAACTTAAAGCCAGGATCAATTGATAAAATGTACTCAATAATTGAACTATATTTTCGATAATTTTGTTTTTTGGTCAGCATTGAAAAAGTTAAAGATATAAAAATATCTCTTTAAAACTCTTTGATCAGATTAACAATATAGTTTAATTGATCTGAAGTAAGCCACCACCCAACGGGGATAGATACTTGAGAGCTACAAAAAGAATCAACTCCTGGAACTTTAGATCTAAATTCACTAAAGCAATCATGAATATCATTCCTTTCATGGACCTTTGAAGTCATTACATTATTTTTAGACATGTAATTCATGAATTCGTCCCTTCCATCAACATGAATAGTGTAAAGCCAGCTAGCAGATATTGCTTCATCTGAACGTGGCAATAATGTAATCTTAGATAGATTTTTTAACTGATCATCATAAAATTTAGCATTATTTATATGCTTAGAGACTAAATCGTTAACATATTTTAACTGCTCTATTCCAATAACTGCCGCAATATCATTCATATGAAATTTATATCCATATTCTTCTATATTCTCTTCACATCTAAAATCTTTTCTCGGCGAGTTTCTATCTATTCCATACCATCTTAGGAGTTTAGCTCGCTCAAAATCTTTTTCGCTTTTACATATTAAAATCCCACCATCAATTGTAGTAATATGTTTTATAGCTTGAAGAGAGAACATTACGAAATCTGAGTGGTTACCAATCTTCTTCCCCTGATATTCTGAACCAAAGGCGTGCGCACCGTCTTCGATTGTCTTGATACCATGTTTTTTAGCTATAGTATTAATTTCCTCGATATCACAAGGAATTCCTCCAAAATGGACCATCATAATAGCTTTTGTTTTAGAGGTTATTTTTGATTCGATAGATTTAGGACAAATTAAGCCTGTTTTGCTATCAACATCTGCCCACACAATTTTGGCTCCCGCAGCTAAAATTGGCATATTAGTTGCAGTACATGTCATAGGAGTTGAAATTACTTCATCGCCATGACCAACATTTGCAAGTCTTAGAGCTAGTTGTAATCCAGACGTTCCAGCATTGAGTGTAACAATATTTTTATTATTAAAATATTCTGAGAGCCGTTCTTCAAATTCATCAACTTTTGGTCCTTGACCAACAAAACCACTGAACAAAGTTTCCAACAAAGGATCTTTAACAGTTTCTGGCATGTGCACTTTAAAAAGGGGTATTGTTTCCATGAGGGGATTATACTCTAACGTAATAAAAAAATTATAAATTTTAAATAGTTAATTAATATTTAATATATTGCGTTAAAATTTGTTTTTTAAATTTAACTCTTAATTAATTTTTTATAAAAAATGAAATTTCTTAAAATCATTTCTTCAAGTTTCCATGAAAGAGGCGTAAGAGAACATTCCTCCCTAACGGGTAATCCTTTGGGTTTTTATGCGCACTCACAAAAATATACATCAGAGGAAGATATTATAAAGTTATTAAAATTCCATTTAGATTTTGAGGAAAAAATTGGAGCCGGGTTTAGCCAAGATATATTGATTGTTTCATCTAACAGCAAAGAATTTACTAAGGGTGAAGCGTACTTAAATAGCCTTGAAAATAAAGAGATAAATGGTGGAAAAATTCTTATTATGTTAAGAGAAAACATAGGTTACTCTTTTGGTGCATTCAATGCAGGATTCCAAAAATTTCAAGATGATTATGATTTTTTTATTTTTCAAGAAGATGATCTCTTTACGCACATTCCTGACTACCTAAAAAAAGCTATTGATATATGGAATAAATCAGAAAATTGCGGTTTCGTTCCGTTTATTGCTAGCACTAAAGTTGGTAGATCTCACAGAAAAGCATTAAATATTAAAAAGAATGAAATAGTCTCATGCCATGGTGGGCATGGAATGAGTAGCGCTAAAGTTTTAAAACATGTTACTAAGGAATTTGGATCTCTTGCATACAATTCTAAAGATAGCCAAGAATATATTGATCATCTTAGAGAGGGTGAAATTATGTTTACATACACCATTAAACTTCTTGGATATGAATTTGGAGAAATTCCAAAAGAAATAATGTTTAACGCCCCTGCATTAGACATAATGCGAGGGATAAAAATTAGAAAATATCCAAATACTGCTGAAAGGATCTTTTATTACTTAGAATTATTTAGCAAAAAACCTTTTGTAGAAATTCTAAGATATTTAAATTTCTATAAATAAAATTCTTTATATGATCAACCTGAAATAATACTCTTTAAATATTTTCCATACGGACTATTTTTATATTTTGAGGATTGTTGCATAATAATTTCTTCGTCAATCCATTCATTATGAAAAGCAATTTCTTCAAGACATGCTATCTTTAATCCTTGTCTTTTTTCAATAGTGCTAATAAATTCTCCTGCCTCAAGCAATGATTCATGGGTGCCAGTATCAAGCCAAGCAAAACCTCTGCCTAACTGACTTGCTATGAGTTTTTTACTTTTAAGATAATGATTATTAACATCAGTAATTTCAAGCTCGCCTCTGTATGAAGGTTTAAGATCTTTAGCGATTTGTATAACATCATTATCATAGAAATATAATCCAGTCACAGCTAAATTTGATTTAGGAGACTGAGGCTTCTCTTCTATAGAGATTACTTTTCCATCTTTATCAATTTCAGCAACCCCAAAAGAAGATGGTTCTTTCACTACAGTTGTAAATATTTGGCCTCCATCTTTTAGCTGGGCTGCATTTTTTAAAGTATCTTGAAACTGATAACCAAAAAATATATTGTCCCCTAGAATTAACGCAACAGAATCATTACCTATAAAATTCTCCCCCAAGATAAAGGCTTGTGCAATTCCCTCAGGATATTTTTGAACTGTGTAACTTAAATTAATTCCAAAGTTCTCACCATTTCCTAGAATTTTTTTAAACAAGGGCTCATCAGCTTCTGAAGTAATAACAAGGATGTCATTAATACCTGCAAGCATTAAAACAGATAAAGGATAAAAGATCATTGGCTTATCATATATAGGTAATAATTGCTTTGAAAAAGCAGCAGTCAATGGTGATAACCTTGTTCCAGATCCTCCAGCTAAAATGACACCTTTCATACTTGTCTCCTATTCCTTGTTACCTATTCTATTAAGATCATATTTATTCTTTAAAATCTTTTCCCACCAAGCTTTATTTTCTAAATACCAAAGAACAGTCTTTTTCAGTCCAGACTGAAAGGATTCTTCTGGATTCCAATCTAGATTTTCATTAATCTTTGAAGAGTCAATTGCATATCTTTGATCATGGCCTGGTCTATCCTCAACAAATGTAATTAAATCACTAAAATTGGTTATTTTTGATGAGTCTATTTCTAAATGCTCATCTAGAATTGAGCAAATAGTTTTGGCAACATCAATATTTTTTATCTCATTAGAACCACCAATATTATATGTTTCACCAATAGAGCCATTTAAAAAAACTTTTAGAATACCTTTTACATGGTCATCAACAAAAATCCAATCTCTTATTTGTGATCCATCCCCATATATAGGTATATTTTTATAATGTATAGCATTTAAAATAATATGAGGGATTAATTTTTCTGGGAAATGGTAAGGGCCATAATTATTAGAACAATTTGTAATAACAATAGGAAAATCGTAGGTTCTATGCCAAGATTTTACCAAATGATCTGAGCTAGCTTTTGAGGCTGAATATGGGGAGCTAGGATCATACAGATGAGTTTCATTACAAGGAGGTTCATGCAATCCTAAATCACCATATACCTCATCAGTTGAAACGTGGTGAAAAATAAAATTCTTCTTAGTCTGCTCTTTAAGCTGCATCCAATAAGTATGACAGCTATGCAATAAATTGTACGTGCCTAGAATATTTGTCTGGATAAATGGAGCAGCATCTTCAATTGATCTATCTACATGTGACTCAGCAGCAAGGTGAATCACCCCATCTGGTTCATAGGATTCAATAATTTTTAATAAATTTTGAAAATTGCAAATATCTTCTTTAATGAATTGATACCTGTTTGAGGTAGAAATCTCATTTAGTGAGTCCAAATTACCAGAATATTTTAGGGCATCTAAATTTAATACTTCATGTGGAGTGCTATCGATAATGTGCCTTATTAGCGCAGAGCCGATAAAGCCTGCACCTCCTGTAATTAATATTTTCATCTTACTTTTTGTAATCTAGCTAAAAGAATTCATCTAGGAGGTGATTGTACGCCATCTTAATAGCTGTTGCTAACTTCTAAAACAGATGAAACCGCAGCCTTAATCACAAATTTTTCATCGAATTCTTTTTCAACTTTTAACCTTCCTCTTTTACCCATTTGCAATCTATCCTCAGGTGACATCTTAATAAGTTTCTCTAAAGCGCTCATCAAAGAAGCAGGATTCTTTGGTTCACATAAAAAACCATTGATTCCATCCTCGATTACTTCATTGCACCCAGGAACATTTGTAGTTACAACTGGTAATTCCATTGAACAAGCTTCTAAAAGAGTTCTAGGCATACCCTCTCTGTAGGATGGCAAAACGACACCATCTACTATAGACATTACATCCTCTATTTTATCTGTAGAGCCCATCCATTCTAGCCACTTAAATTTACTCCAAATTAAGATTTGTGACTCTGATATTGAAGAAATATTTTTAGTATCTACAAAACCTTGAAGCCATAAATGGCATTTAATTTCATTAAAATTAATTTGCTTTAGTGCATCTATCAACTCAAATAAACCTTTATCAGCTATCATTCTGCCAGAAAATAGTAATGTAAATTTATTATTTTTTTTTATTGATACAGACTTTAGAGAAGGATGAAATCTCTCTAAATTCACACCAGAACCAGGCAATAAGAATAATTTATCTTTTCTAATTAATTTTTGATTAATTAGAAATAAGTAATCAACATTATTTTGACAAAAAACTTTATATGCTTGAGGTTGGCTAGTTTTATATAAAACCTTAACAATCAAAAAAGTAAGATTTTTTTTTAAAAAAGCTGTCCCAAGACCCGTAATATGATTAATTGAAGGAATTTTTAAGAGACTTGCAGCCCATGTGCCATATATATTATTTTTGATAGTAAAATGCAATGCTGCAATAGGCTGGTATTTTTTATATATTGAAAAAAGCCTAAAAAAAACAAAGACATCTCTTAGAGGATTGGTTCCCTTGTTATCCATTTTTATTGAGATAACCTTGCATCCAAGATTTTCAAGTTTCTGAGAAAAACTATCTTTAGGAGAAATACAAATAACCTGAAAACCCATTTTAATAAATTCTTCAATTGTAGATCTTCTAAAATTAAATAAATACCACGATGTATTCGATGAGAGAGTTATAATTTTTTTTTGCATAATTATTTAAAAGATCTTATAGCCCAAAAATTTAACCATATTTAAAACTTAAGTAAAATATTTTGGTAAGGCTTCCAAAAGACGCTGTAATCACTAAACATAGACCATACTAGAAGCACTAAGCCAAAATAGATAATTATTGAAATTACAATCCACTGCCTAGCCTCACCCTTTTGACCAAAAATTTCTGGCAGGTACGAGAAGATAACCAATTGAATAGGAAGCATATATAAAGCTATCCTATCTACAGCAGTGCTAGCATTACTGATAAATAATAATGCAAATAATCCAATTGATATAAATGCGCAGACTCTCCATAGAGATAGCTCAGGCACGGTAAAAGTAAACCGATGCGGCCATAACAAAATTAAAATGGATGGTAAAAGTAACATTAATAATCTAATTAACGCACCTTCAGATTGATAAGAGTGCTCGACATAATAGAGATATAATCTATCAAACGAATCTGAGAATACTGTTACATAAGACAGAACTCCCAAAGCTCCTGTCCAGATAATTAACCAAAACCTATTTTTTGTTGCAGCCAATGCAGCAATTGGAAGCATAACTATTGCTGTTTTATGGAAAGCGGTAGCTAAAAAAATTAAAAATATAAATAATAGTTTTTTTTCTCTTCCAAGAGCAACAAAGCCCATCATGGCAAACCCTAAAGCTACTCCTTGGCGTGAATAGCCCATCCCAACAACAATGAGCAAGTACGGAATTGCTGCCAATAATGCAAGCAAAGGTCTTGGAAGATTTCTGCAGAAAATTGCTAATCCTAATGCAAAAATAAAACCACAAATAGTATTTACACCATAAATCCCCCACCCCAACTCACTACTTGCCCAATTTATTAATATATATCCAGGATCGCTTGTAATATTAAATGCATCCCTTAAGTAAATTCCTGAAAATGAATCGTAGTACATCAAATATGCACCCCAATCCCCGCCTACTTCAAATCTAAAACCAATGAAGACTGTTAAAAAAATAATAATAAACAGCCACATAAAATCTATATTTAATTTATGAGGATAATTTGCAATAATCGGAATTCTAGCTTTACCAATCATGGCAAAAATGGCAAAAAATAAAAAAACTAACCAATAAGTAAACATAAATATTTTATTGTTGATTCAGCCAAGCTTGAAACATTAATACAGTCCATAGCTTTGATGTCCAATCATATTTTCCAGATAGGTGCTGATTCCATATTTCCTCTATACTAGTTGAATTTAAGAACCCTTGTTCCTTGATTATCCTCTTATCTAACAAGGTATCAGCCCAACTTCTTAATGGGCCTCTCAACCACTCCCCTAAAGGTAGAGCAAATCCTGCTTTTGGTCTGTCCAATATTTCCTTTGGAACATGTTTATACAATATTTCTTTTACCAACCATTTCCCATCACCTAATCTTATCTTGTGTGATAGCGGCAACCTCCATGCATCTGAAATTACGTTTTTATCTAAAAAAGGAGCTCTTGTTTCTAAGCTCAGTGCCATAGAGGCCCTGTCAACTTTACATAAAATATCATCGGGTAAGTACGTACTAAAGTCCCGGAACATCATTTTATTTTCTGGGCTATTAAGGATATTTTTTAAAGGAGTAGGCTTTTCAGAAAAGTTATTCTTTGATTCTTTATCTAGCAAAATCTTAGAAATATCTTCCCAAATAAATGAAAAACTTAAGCAAAAATCATCAAGATTATCTGAGTGTTTTAAGGCTAATCCAACTTTGTGAACTTTATTTCCAAATAAGGAGAAATCTTTAAAAAAAAGTAGTGATTTAAATTGATCCCAAACACTTATAGGAATGAAAATAATTAATGACCCAATAAATTTTCTAATGGGTTTTGGTAACCATGATACTTTGGCCCAAATAGATGATGAGAATATATAACGATTGTAACCTCCAAATAGCTCATCTCCAGCATCTCCAGAAAGTGCAACAGTCACCTCTTCTTTTGCAGCTTTGCAAACAAAATATGTAGGTATTTGTGAAGAATCTGCAAATGGCTCATCATAAATTTTTGGTAGCTTTGGTATCAAATTTAAAACATCTACATCTGAAACCTGATATTTTGTATGATTAGTGCCTAAATGCTTTGCAATATCTGCAGCAAATTTAGACTCATCAAACTCTGGATTTTCAAATCCAATGGTGAATGTTTTAATTGGTAAACTAGAATTTTTCTGAGCTAATGCAGCTATTAATGATGAGTCTATGCCACCACTTAAAAATACACCTAATGGAACATCAGAAATTAATTGAGATTTCACAGCTTGATTAATGCTTTCCTCCAATATTTCCATAGCTTGATTAGTTTCGATAAAAAGTTGTTGATTAGATTGTTTAATCGTCTTTTCTAGAGACCAATATTGAGTCTTTTTAAAATCCACAGCATTTGATTGAGCCAGATCAAACTCTAAATATGTTCCTGGCTCAACTTTATAGATTTTCTCATAAATAGAATAAGGAGACGGAACATAGCCATATTGAAAGTAATTACTAAGAGCAAAAGATGACAATTCATTTTTAAAATTAGGAAATTTTTTTATGGCTTTGAGCTCTGAACCAAAAACCAATGAATTATTTACTTCCCCGTAATAAAGAGGTTTCTCGCCAGCACGATCTCTGCAAAGAATTAATTTGTGATCTTTGTTATCCCAAAGTGCAAAAGAAAACATGCCGTTACACATCTCTATAGCTGCTTTTAATCCAAATACCTCAACAGCTGAGAGAATTGTTTCTGTATCAGATGATCCTCTCCAAGTAATTTGGTCAGAATGAAACTCGTTAATCTTTTTTCTTAATTCTAAATGATTATATATTTCTCCATTAAAAACTATTAAATACCTTGAAGAAAAAGATTGCATGGGTTGATGCCCCATCTTTGAAAGATCCTGAATAGCTAATCGTGTATGACCTAAGGCAAGATGACGGTCTTCACAAATCCAAATCCCAGAACTATCGGGGCCACGGTGGATTAAAGATTTCGTCATATTTTCTATGGAATCTTTTATATTACCTTCAAATTCTGGGCTACCTAAAAAACCAACAAATCCACACATTAAATCAGCAACCTGCTATAAAAATAATAATGCGACATATTAGATAAAATAATCATTTAATTTTGAAGAAAATTTTTGACTCTTTCCATCTCTTTTAAAAAATCGGCATGTATTTCATCTAATAAATTTCTTTTTAGTACTCTTTTCAATTTATATTCTTTAAACCTAAAGAATAAACTCTGAAACAAAGTCATTCTGCTCCATATCCCCAAAAGATTTTGTTTCAATTTATATAATTTTACGAATCTATATCGCAAAACTGCATGTGGCAAGAAATGATTTAGATGAGTAGCATAACTATCTAAAATTACATTCTTAACACTTTCTCCGTGATTGGGCTGTATTTCTTCAATGATTTTTCCAATTTCTTCTGAGATAAGCCTTATATCTCTTGGTGCATCTTGTTGCACCATAACAGCTCCATAATCATAGTGCTGATGATATGTTCCAGCTCCAAACTGCCTTAAGTAATGAACTAAGGACTTATCATCAAGCTGCTTACCAAAAGTTGGTGCACGTAATTGATAATAAAACTCCATCAAAGAAAGATCTGTGAAATTAAGATCATGAATCTCTTGCCATATTTGTAGCAATACTTCTCTCTTAAAAATATTGTAAAAGCTGGGTTGAAAGTCTAAAAAGGTTGCTTTTGCTTGATCCTCCCAAGTTTCTAATGGCTCTTTCTCTCTCAAATGAGCATATACGTGATGCCAAGATGCCTTTTTACCATATGGATTATCTGTATAGCTATCAATCTGAAAGAGTGCAATAGGTGAACCTGCAGAAATATAGTCATTATTATCCTTCATAAAGTTGATTAATTTCTCTATACCAGGAATAAAAATAAAGTCATCATTATCACAAAGCATGGAATAAGGAGTTTTAACCGCGTCTAATGCCATAACCTGCATTTCATAGTAATGAATAAATTTCTCAGTTTGTTTGTGCTCTATATGAGTAATATCCAAAGAATCAGAAAATTGCTCAACCAGACATTGTCCATATCCGTCTGCATTACCATCAGCAAAAATAATTGGATATGGGCATTTAATCAATTTCAAGTATTGAAAAAAACGCTTGCTAAAAGGCTTTCTTCCAAACATTGCTAAGACCAATGTTAAATCTTTAGAGCTATTCATTTATATTGACTACTCCTTTATGCCAACTGCACACCAAAAAGGAGCCTGATCAGAAAAAACAATTTTCTGAAGGCCTGCTTCGTGCATCATGTTCTGTATCTCATCTTTGCTATATCTTTGCTCTAGAGGTGTGCCAAACCTATCTCGTGAATCAGTTCTCATCGTGTAGAAGGAATGATCTTTATAAAAAGATAAAGGGAAATTCTTTATTGGAATTCCTAATTTGCCTAATAATAAAGAAGTTCTTGCTAAAGGGAAATAAATAATTATGGCAATTATATCGGTAATTAGGTTTTTTAAAGAGGGGTTTAGTCTAAAGATAATTCTTCTAAATAAATCTGATATTTTCCAAAGCATCTTAAACCATAATGGCCTTCCATCAAATGAATAATATAAATATACTAAAAATGGTGCTCCGGGTTTCAATAGCTCTACGCAAGATTTGATGGCATCGCCTGTATCAGGGACATGATGAAGTACGCCTAGAGAATATCCAAAGTCTTGGCTTTCATTGGGAATATTTACTGAGTCCAGTGAGCTCTTATAATAAGTAATATTGTCGTGCTCTTTCAGTTGATTCTTTGCAATCTCTATAGCTGAAGAAGGATCAACGCAATTTAATTTACCTACTTTTGGAGCGACATAATTAGCCCATCTCCCAGAGCCGCAACCCATGTCAAATCCCTCAGACTGATTAGGAAGATTGCTCCATGGAAAAATTAAGAAATACTCCTCAAAGGCTTTCTTTACCTCTTCTGGGGTCATATTAGATTGATCAAATCTAGTCCACTCATCACCAAAACTATCAACAGTCTTATTATCAATATTTTTCAATTATTTTTGCTCCAATAATCTCATAATTAGGTTGTAGCATAACCTCTTTTATAGATTTAAAAAATTAAATTATATGAATAGCACCTAAATAAGCGAGTAGTATAAATCTTTCATTTGCTGAGCTAAATTATAAAAATCAAAATCACTTATTCTATTCTCATGATTTGAATTAAATTCCTTAAAAATTTCTATATTTTTCATTGCCTCATCAATTGAAGAAGCGATTGAATTAACACTTTCAGGATCAAAAAATGAGGCTTGATTCTGAGTAATTTCTTTAAAAACTGGTAAATTGCTTAAAATCATAGGCTTCTTTGCAGCCATGGCTTCAAGCACCGGAATACCGAAACCCTCATATTTTGAAGCAAAGGCAAATAAGCTACATAGTGAGTACATAGAAATAACCTCTAAGTCTGAAAGGCCAGAAAATAGATATATATTACTGGATAGATTATATTTTTGAATCAACTTTTCGAGGTTCTTTTTCTCTCCATTATCATTGCCAATAATAACGAGGTTGTAATTCTTGCCATTATCTTTTAATAATTTTATAGATTTAACTAAATTTATATAATTTTTCCTTTGTTCAAAATGCCCTACTGAGAGGATGAATCTTTGAGGTAAATGGAAATCTTTTTTTACTTTGTCCAAGTCATCACAACTTAAATTTTGAAAAATCTTTCGGTTGATACCATTATAAATATATGAGACTTTTGCATTAGGAAAAAAGTCTAATATCTCTTCTCTCATAGAGCTTGATACTGTAAGAACTTGATCAGCTTTTTGAATTGATCTTGTATGGGTGTATTTTGAAAGTAAATTTATTAATTTAGATTTGCTAACAGATAGCGATCGAATGTCGTGAATAGTTTGAATGGTTCTACCTTTGGGAGATTTGATAATGGGCTGATTAAAACTTTCAAAGATATCAAAATTTTCTTTTAAAAGTGAAGATTTCCAAAAATTAATACCAAAAATATATTTTTTCAATCTTCCCTCGCTAGGTATTGGTGTTTTGATTGACTTGACATTAGGTGCATCAAACCATTCACTAACTCTGCAATCGCTTGGCTCGTAAATTACAAACATATCGTTAGGCATAAGATAGAAAAGCTGGGAGTATATGCCCAAAAAACGCTGTTTTGCTCCAGATGGTCTCTCATTAAAACAGGTACCATTCAACCCTATCTTCATAATAAGTCTAAATTTGAAATTAGTATTATTTTATATGAGGCCAACTATAAATTCGAATCTGTATTAAAGCCTAAGGCATTAAAATGACTCTCAATAACATTGTTTTCTTCAAAGGGTTTAACAGCTTCTTGGAGTTTATCTTTTTCTATAGGTTTATCAATAGCCTTAACTATGGCTCTTGCTAATTTTTTGTGATCATCAACTGGAACAATATATCCATATTTCCCATCCTGCAATAATTCTTTTGGTCCGGTAGGGCAGTCAGTTGATACAGGTGTGCACCCACACATCATTGCCTCTACTAATACATTTGGAAGACCCTCTACTCTGGAAGATAAAACAAAAACATCAGCATGAAAATAGTAATTCAACGGGTTATCAACATAACCGCTTAATTCAATAGAATCCTCAAGGTTTAATTCTTTAATTTGAGAATGAAGTATTTTTTTTAAGGGGCCATCACCCAAAATAATTAATTTAACATCGATGCTTTTTTTGCATTCATAAATTGCATTTATTAAATTATCAAATCCCTTCCATTCAGCTAATTTCCCAGCTCCAACGATAACAGGACATTTTTTATTACTTAACCATGGATGGCTTTGAGGAAGATACATTTTTTTTCGTGACTCAATATCATCTACTATGTTGTATATGCATATATGAGGAGAATTAGTGAATACTTCTCTATATTGACTTACCATATCCTTTGAAACGCACGACAATACTGAAGCCTTCCACATAAGTAATTTTGATAATTGTTTTAAAATCCAACCCTTAGAAAATAGAATATTAGAATAAGTGTCAAAAGGAGTGACTCGGGAGGAGCCACTGATTTTTGCCTTCGAAAAAGAAAATATTGATGCCAAAAGCACAATTATATTTAAGTGATCTTCTGCAGAAAAAACAATCTGAGGTCTTCTAAAAAAAAAATATTTTACTAGGGGCCACAACATCTTTCTTACACTAGTTTTTTTTAAATCAATAATATTGATATCTTTAAATTCTTGTATGTTATTTCCCGGCTCAATATATCCAATGATCAAATCAACGTCATGTCCTTGAGCTGCTAATGCCCTTGCAAACCTTTGTTGAGCTAATGGTACTCCTGCTATTGTAAATCTCGGAGTTATAACGGTCAGCTTCATATAAAAAATTAATGAATAATTAAATTATTGTAGTATTTTTTTTATTCTAAAGGTTGCTGCTTCTTGAGAAAATTCTTTTATAAAAATTTTTCGTAGATTTTCGTGATAAGGATCAACTATCTGCTCTTGGGCAGCATGTATTGCTTCAATAAAGTCATTAGTAGATTTGCATATCCACCCAATTTCATCTTGGAAGTTTTCATAGCCAGCAAAAGATTCTTGAGTACCAATAACCTTCCTGCCGTACATCAAAGCTTCAGCCACTTTTGTTTTCATGCCTGAGCCATCAAAAATAGGTGCAATTACGCACATACAAGACATATACCACTCAGAAAGGTCATCAACCTCACCAACTATTTCAATATTTTCTTCATTCTCAAATGATTTTAAAGTCTCTAACCCCCTTCCAACAACTTTTATTTTAATATTTAGGGATGAGGCAACGTTACTCAAGAACCATTTAATTCCATCAATATTTGCATAAAAATTACCACCAACAAATAGTAAAAAATTTTTATCATTATCAGAATTAAAATTAAATCTTTTATTTATTAAATTCGCTTTAAAATTATCTTTCATAGTTAAACTTGAGATATGAGTTGCTTTCTTTTTATATGTTTTAAATAGATATTCACTATCTCTTTTATTTAAGCAAATTCTTAAATCACTAAAATTTACTGAAAATTTTTCAGCAACGTAATTTGCAAGAACAACTCCCAAAGAATGAAATGATGGCTTTGAAAGAAATGCTCCAAAAAAGAAACGATATTCTGAATTGTGAAAAAAAATAATAATTCTTAATTCTGGAAAATTTTCACTTATAGCTTTTGCAATTGAGCCAAAATTAGATCCATCTAAAAACACTCTTCTAATATCTCTTTCAGAGATAAATTCTAGTATTTCTTGTATTTTTAAATCTGAAACTCCATCAATATATCCTTTTGGAATATTTAATAATTTTTTGAAGTTCGATTGTTCTATTTTTGAAATTTCACAAATTTCTAGTTTTTCAAGTAATATTTTTGAAAGAGATTCTTGATTTGATTGAGACAATAATTCTCTTCCACCTAAACTCTCATTATCTATATTCTTTGTAATTAAGAGAGTTTTCATAAACGATGGATTATTGATAAAAAATTTTATTGCCTTATATTTTTGTAGTTACTTACAAACCATTTATAGGTATCTCTAAGACCGATTTTTATATCAACAGATTTTTTCCAACCCATACTATTGATTAGTGATGAATCTATTAATTTTCTAACAACCCCATCTGGTTTAGAATCATCAAAGTGTATTTCTCCTTTATATCCTGAGATCTCAGAGATTAAATCTGCTAACTCTGCAATAGAAATATCATATCCTGCTCCAACATTAATATGTGAAAGGTCGTTAATAGAATTAAGATATTTTTTTTCATCTAAATTCATAATAAAGATACATGCTTTTGCTAAATCATCAACAAATAAGAATTCCCTTCTTGGCTTTCCAGATCCCCAAATAATTACTGAGGGATCATTGTTTATATTGGCTTGATGAAATCTATAAATGAGGCCAGGTATAACATGGCTATTTTTAGGATGAAAATTATCATTTGGGCCATATAAATTAGTTGGCATGAGACATCTATAATCTCTTGAGTATTGCATATTGTAGCTTTGACACATTTTTATTCCTGCAATCTTTGATATCGCATATGGCTCATTAGTTTGCTCGAGCTTCCCAGAAAGCAAAGAATCTTCAGGAATTGGGATGGAGGAGTTTTTAGGATATATGCATGAAGAGCCCAGTAAAATTAATTTGTTAACATTAGCCAAGTGAGATGCATGAATTAAATTTAATTGAATAGCAAGATTTTCATATATAAAATCTGCTGGGTAAGATATATTTGCATTAATTCCTCCCACCCTTGCTGCTGCTATATATACTTGGTCAATTTTATTTTCTTTAAAAAATGTTTGCACTTCGAATTGATTTGTAAGATCTAAATCTGATCTTGATGCAGTCAAAATTATATTAGATTCTTGATTTTCAAGGTTTCGCTTTAAAGAAGACCCAACCATACCCTCATGACCAGCTATGAAAATTCTTGATTCAGATTTACGCACTTAAGTTATTATTTATCAAGAGAGGTTTGATTTTTAATTAATGCTAGATTTTTTGCTCTAGTGAGGTCTTCTGCAATCATCTCAGAGCACATTTCTTCTAAAGAAATTTTTGGCTTCCAGTTCAGTTTTTTCCTTGCTTTTGAAGAATCCCCAATTAGACTATCCGTTTCTGCAGGTCTAAAATATCTCTCATCTACCCTGACAATAATATCTCCAGCTTTCAGATGTGAATTATTTAAGTGTTCAATATTTTCAATAATACCAATCTCCTCTTTACCAGAGCCTTCAAATTTCAAAGTAATACCCAATTCTGCAGCAGATAATTTGATAAAATCTCGAACTGAACATTGTTTGCCTGAAGCTATAACAAAATCCTCAGGAATTTCCTGTTGCAACATCAACCATTGCATTTCAACATAATCCTTAGCATGGCCCCAATCTCTGAGAGCATTTAAATTTCCAATAAATAAACATTCTTCTTGAGCGCAAAAAATATTAGTAAGTCCTCTTGTAATCTTTCGGGTGACAAAGGTTTCTCCCCTTCGAGGAGACTCATGATTAAATAGAATGCCATTACAGGCATATATGCCATAAGCCTCTCTATAATTAATTGTTATCCAGTGCGCATATAGCTTTGCAACAGCATATGGAGACCTAGGATAAAATGGGGTAGATTCTTTTTGAGGAGTTTCTTGCGAAAGCCCATATAATTCTGAAGTAGATGCCTGATAAAACTTTGTCTTGTTGGAGAATCCAAGCAGTCTAATTGCTTCAAGTACTCTCAATGTTCCCAAAGCATCAATATCAGATGTATATTCAGGAGTTTCAAAGCTAATGCCAACATGAGATTGTGCTCCAAGATTATATATTTCATCAGGCTGAACTTCTTGGATAATCCTAGTTATATTTGAAGAATCAGATAAATCTCCATAATGCATAATAAAATTTCTACTCTTAATGTGAGGATCCTGATAGATATCATCGACCCTTTTGGAATTAAATATAGATGACCTTCTTTTAATGCCATGAACTTCATAACCTTTTAAAATTAAAAATTCGGCTAGATAAGAGCCATCTTGTCCTGTAATTCCAGTTATCAGTGCTTTTTTTTGTTTATTAGCCATATTTAATTCTATGAATGCTCTGCCATTAATTTAAAATGACTATTTCTATTTTTCATTTCCTCGAAACTGCCTGAATCAATTAATTTACCTTTTTCAAACAAATATATAACATCACAATTTTTCACTGTATTTAATCTATGTGCAATTAGAATAATTGTTTTTGTTTGAGCTAACTCATATATGGAATCCATAATGACCTTCTCAGTGAGGCCGTCTAAGGCGCTGGTTGCCTCATCAAATACAATTACATTTGGATCATTATATAATGCTCTAGCAATTGCAATTCTTTGGCGTTGGCCTCCAGATAATTGGACTCCCTTTTCTCCAACTAAAGAATTTATACCATCAGGCAATGTCTTAATGTGTTCTTCCAAATTTGCTAATTTTATAGAGTGAATGACTTTTTTTTCATCAATATCATCTTCATGCAAACCAAATGCAACATTATTTTTGATTGAAGCATCTGCAAGAAAAATCGTTTGAGGGACATATCCAATTGAGTTTTGCCAATTTCTTTTATTTTTGGAATTAAGAGAAATACCATCGATCAAAATTTCACCTGATGTAGGAGAAATCAAACCAAGAATAATATCTATTAGGGTAGATTTTCCTGACCCAGACTCTCCAACTACTCCAATAATATTTTTAGATTTGATTTTCATATTCACAGAAGATAATGCAGTATCAACTTTATTGGGGTATTGAAAACTAAGATCCTTTAATTCAATAGAAGATTTTAATTGGTGCTGAAAAGAAGAAGTCTCTGAAAGCTTAGACTGATTATTTTTCCACTCTAATAAATCTACTTTAATGCTATCTAAAGCCGGACCAGAAGCCTTGACATAAGTAAGATTTCCATAAACCTGCTGAAAAGCTGGCATTAATTTATAACTAGCCATAGCAAATACCCCAAGCTCAGGTAAGATCAGTGCTAAATTTCCATCATTTGCAACAAGTAAATATAATACAAGAGAAACCATAGTGCCTAAGGCAACTAGTTCCACCCAATATTTTGGTGCTTCATTCAAAGTGGAGTTTGAACCCATAGCATAGCCAAGTTCTAAACTAGCTTTATTAAATTGTTTATTAAAACTATATGAGCGGCCTAATAACAAAGTATCTTTAATACCTCCAAATCCTTCATTCATAAGTTTAAAACGAAGGGCCTGATTTTTTGAAACAGCTAAGCCATTTTGAGCAAGTTTAAGTTTTACAAAGTAAAAAATTAATATGTATATACCTGCAAAGCCAAATAAACCTATCAAAGTAATGAAAGGATTCATTGACAAAAGCAATGTTAGTATTGCAATAGCAAGAACTATTCTTGCATTCATCACCATAATTGGATAAATAATTCCAACAGTGACTCTATTGCATTCAATAGTAATATTATTCATTAGCTTGCTGCTATTTCCAGACGCATGAAAAAGCCATGATTTTGACATATAGTGAGTAAACAATGTTGCAGCAAAGTTTGCGCCTAGTCTCTGAGCAAAATGTAGTAAATACCTTACGGTGAAAGTTGAGATTATTGTAGCGATCGTTAGCAATATTAATACTCCAACACCAGCTAAAAAGATAAAATCATTTTCATTCTGTATGCCAGAAATATCATAAGTTTTTGCAAGAAAGCTGCTCCCGGTTAATAAACTGCTATCTCCTGCCAAAGAAAGAAATGGGCCTATTGAAGCAACGCCTACAACTTCTGCAAAGGCCATTAAAATTACTAAAAACTGAAGTCTAAATAGAGAGAATTTTTGTGCTGTAGTGAGAACTCTGTATAAATCTTTAATTATTGAGAACATAGTAACTACTATTTTTTATTTTCAGCATCCATTATATACCATGCAATAGACTTCTTAATCCCAGCCTCAAGGTTATATTCGGGTGTGTATTTAAGGTATTTAATAATTTTTGAAATGTCAGCTTGAGAATGACGAACATCGCCCTCTCTAAAATCTTGATATTTTGGTTTTTTACTATAAAAAATTTCATTTTTACCCAGCTCACTCTTAATAGTATTAAATAAAGAATTAAGATCATTCCTATCGCCAACTGCAACATTGTAAATTTGATTTAATCCATTCTTTGAGTGCGTTGTTGCTGCGAGTAGATTTGCCTGGACGATATTTTCTACATAGCAGAAATCTCTACTAGTTTTTCCATCTCCATTAATATTAATGCTGTCACCATTAATCATTGCTTCGATCCATTTCGGAATTACAGCGGCATATGGACCGTTTGGGTCTTGCATTTCTCCAAATACATTAAAATATCTTAGACCAATAGAATTAAAACCATAATTTTTATAAAAAACATCTGCATAAAGCTCATTAACATATTTTGTAACTGCATATGGAGACAAAGGACTGCCAATATTTTTTTCTTTTTTCGGTAAATCAGGATGATCTCCATATGTTGAACTACTTGCTGCGTAAGTAAAACTTTTAACTTGAGCATCCTTAGCAGCAATTAAAATATTTAAAAATCCGTCAATATTTGATCTATTTGTATTAATTGGGTCTTTAATTGATCTTGGAACAGACCCTAATGCTGCCTGATGCAATACAAAATCAATATTTTGCGTTGCGGACTTACAAACCTTAAAATTACATATGTCACCCTCTATAAATTTAAAATTCTTCCACACGCTTTTTGTAACATTATTTTTAACTTGCTCTAAATTTGATTTTCTTCCTGTTGAAAAATTGTCAAGTCCGGTCACAATTTGATTAGAAAGTAATAACCTTTCTAAAAGATTGCTACCAATGAAACCAGAGACTCCGGTTATTAACCAGTGATAAGTATCATTCTTTAGGGATTGTAAAAGTTTTGTATATTGATTCATGAAAATTTTACAAGCGTAAATCTGAATCCTCGGCAGAAAAAATATTTTTTAGATCATATAAAATATGGTCAGTTTTTCCAAATGAACGAATTTTTTTTATCCCCATTTTAGAAAACTCCTCGTGTGCAACGGCTACTATAATTCCATCGTACATACAGATAGACAAATCTTGATCAGCGATAAATTGAAACTCGCTTGATTCGGGGAGTTGGTTTACCCAAGGATCATAGACGTCTATAGTTATTTTTTGTCTATATAGTTCATTGATGATATCAAATACTTTGCTGTTCCTAAGATCCGGGCAATTTTCTTTAAATGTTAGCCCCATAATTAATATTTTTATATGATCTTCTGACGTATTATTTTTCTTAATTGTTTTTAAAAGATTATTTGCAACATATTGACCCATTCCATCATTTAACCTTCTTCCTGCAAGAATAACTTCAGGCTCGTAGCCATGAGCTGAGGCTTTGTGGGTTAGGTAATACGGGTCAACTCCAATACAATGGCCTCCGACCAAGCCAGGGGCAAAGGGAAGAAAATTCCACTTGGTACTTGCAGCCTCCAAAACTTCTTTTGTATTAATATCCAAAATGTTAAAAATTTTTGAGAGTTCATTTATTAATGCAATATTTACATCTCTTTGAGTATTCTCAATTACTTTTGCAGCCTCGGCAACTTTAATCGAAGATGCTTTAAATGTACCAGCCATAATTATAGACTTATAAACTTGATCTATTAATTCAGCAACCTCAGGAGTAGAGCCAGAAGTTACCTTTACAATATCTTTTAGTCTATGATCTTTATCCCCCGGATTTATTCTTTCTGGACTATAACCAACAAAAAAATCTTTATTGAAAGATAAGTTTGATTTTTTTTCTAGCAATGGGACACATATCTCTTCGGTTACCCCGGGATAAACAGTTGATTCATAAACAATAATGTCATTATTTGATATATATTCACCTATCATCTCTGTAGCAAGAATTATTGGTCTAAGATCAGGCTCCTTATTTGAGTCTATTGGAGTTGGTACAGTGACAATATAAAAATTGGAATCAGCTAGATCTGATGGTTGAGAAGTATATTTTAATAAGTTTGATTCTGTTAACTCTTGTTTTGTAAGTTCTTTTGTTGAATCTACATTCTTAATTAACTCATTTATTCTAGAATCATTGATATCAAACCCTATAACGTTTCTTGTTTTACCAAATTCAGCTGCTAATGGTAATCCAACATAACCTAAGCCAATTACGGCGATTTTTATATCTTGTAATTGCATGCTTTTTTTAAAATATTTAACTTAAAAGAATTCAAAATATACTCAGAAATACTTAATCATTATGATAAGACTTCAAAAGATAGTATCTAGAAACTACAAACATGATTGAGAAAATAAAACCTAATAAGGTACCAATTATTACCATTTGGGTTCTTTTTGGAGAATTTCTTAATTCTGGAATAAAAGGAGTATCTATAGGCTGAAGTATATAGTTCCTTTTCACCTTAGCCATCATCTGTTTTTTGAGTTGCGTCTCGATAAGTTGGCTAACCGCCAGCTGAACATCTGATTGAACAACAGTTTCAAGCTGTGTATACAAATAGTCCAAAGATTCCTTAGACTCACTTAAGTCTCTTTGCCGACTTAACTCATTTACTTCCCTAATTATTAAAGAGAGAAACTCAGCTGCAAATACTGGAGACCCATGTTCGATAGTTATTGTAATAAAATTAGTAATTTTCTCAGAAGAAATGCCCAACATACCTCTGTATAAAACATACGCTTCCAAGTCAGTTGGTTTTGCTCCAATTTTCCAATTTTTAGAAGTTGGATCAAATATTTCAGAATTAAAAATAGTTTTTTTAGCACCCTTATCATATTCTTGAAAAGCCATAATATTTTCCAGCACACCATCAAATGACAATAGGTGACTAAAAAAATCTCTTGATTTAATTGTTGCCATAGCTTTTGAGGTGGGGCTAGTAGAATTCTTAGAGAGATTAATACCTGCAATAGCTGCGAGACCTCCCCCTTGCGATGAAGCGCTAACACCAGTTTCAGATGCGGATGTTAACAATGCAGTAGAAACCCATTGCTCTTTTGCCAGTAATGAAAAAATAACTGAGCTTAAGGAAAAAAGAGAAATTAAAATAAAAATAATTTTTTTGTTATCTAGTAAAACTGTTAGTAGCTCTTTTAGGTTAATTTCATCATGAGATTGATTTTGATGAACGTTAGTATCTGACATGTTTCTACCTATGTATAAATAATTTTAAATATTTTAACCTATTTGGAGGCTGAAGCCGGAATCGAACCGGCGTAAACGGCTTTGCAGGCCGCTGCATAACCACTCTGCCATCCAGCCTTATTTTTTAAACGTTGCTATTGTA
>MDSV01179604.1_pt1 | contig 42339 bp, 29 predicted proteins | sample 810851 | NCBI WGS metagenome assembly MDSV01 (sample SAMN05326640, study PRJNA326480) | marine metagenome | isolation source: seawater | place: Atlantic Ocean: North East | collected 2012
AATTTCTCTACCAAAATCTACATTAATATTTCCTGTAAAAGGAACTTTTGCATAATTAATAGCAAAGTTACTACTGCGCATATAAGCTTTCTTGAAATGGGTCATCTGCGGATTACCGTATAAAAATCTATCTTCACTGCCTACAGAACTAAGCTGAATTAAATTACCTAAAACCATATTAATATATTTTAACATATTTTTAAAATGTATTAATCTCAATCATTAATGTTATACTTTTGAAGTAACATATTAGATATTGTATAAAAATTTGTTTTTGCTGAATCATAACTTGAGCATAATTCTACATTATTTTTCCTTTCTGTATTACATACTTCTTCCAAAATAGAATTTTTTTTTAATATTTTATTTTTTAACTTTAGTTTTTTTATTTTATGACTATATTGTTTTTTGAAGTATACATACATTACCATAGAACTTATAATTAATATCATGACTGTTTGAGCTGTAATGATAGATTCTCTGATATATCCAAATAAGATTGTTATGATACCAAGACAAGCAAGCAATACAAGCATTACTTTTATATCCATTGTAAAAATAAATTTAGATAATTTATTTGATAAAGAACCAACTTCATCGTATCTTATCATATTAATATTTAATCAGATTTTATTTAATATTTATTATTTACTATTTTTTTTATTGTTGGTGTAGATATATTTATTTGCTTTTCTTTTAATAATGTTTTTGTCAAACTAAAATTATTCGTTTTATCATAAATATCTTTAATAATACTTATCTGATCTGCATTATATTTTTTTTTCTTTATTTCATTTACTATAGATGCATCAAGTCTGCTATAAATAAGCTCTATTCCATCTGATGTATCCATATATCCCTTAATATCCAGATTACCATGATGTACATCATGATGACATTTATGACATAATTGTACTAAATTAAAAAGATTATTTTTATGAAAATTATCAATAATACCATCTTTATTAGCTAAATGCTGCTCTTCTATATGATGCACTTCTTCAACTTCAGACTTACATATCATACACTTATCAAGAATTATTTTAGAGTTATATGTACTTTGCTTTGTATTAACAATATTTTCACCTATCCCCATTATTCTTTTTCTTATTTTATTTGCTGTATTAATGAAATCTGCATCTAAATCCATTGATTTTGCTACTTCAAGACCATATATAGAACTGCCTGAGCCTTTTTTTAGTTTTCTATTATAAATAAGTTGCTTTTTTTCTTCATTATATATTGTTTCCATATGATAATTTTTTACAGTTTTAAGTTCATTAATTTCATCCATTTTGGATAATTGATGTAGATGTGTAGCAAATACAAAACATGATTTTTTTGCACATAATGTCATAACTCCAGTAGTTACAAGCGATAAAGCTGATGTAGTTTCAGTGCCACTACATAATTCATCACCAAGTACCAATGAATATTCATTTGTGCGCTTAATAATTGACCGTATTTCACCCATTTCAACTGCAAAAGTAGATTGTCCTTTGAAAATATTATCATTGTTAGATATACGAGTAAAAAGAAATTTATAGGGAGAAAATTTGAAAGTTCTAGCAGAAACAAAGAAACCAGATTGTGCCATAATTATAGAAATTCCTATACTTTTCATGTAACTGCTTTTTCCGACAGCGTTAACACCATATAATAATATTCCATTTTGCTCGTTTTTACCAAGTATAACATCATTAGGTACATATTTAATTTCTTCTCTTATTTTTTCTATAATAGGATGTCTCATATCAGATGCCTCAATAAAACTTGATTTTGAATCAATTATTTCAGGACGTACATAACAATTATTTTTAGATACTTTTGCAATACAACAATAATAATCAATTTTTCCTACAAATGTACAAATACTGTTCAAAACATCCTTGTATTGACTATGATATGATTGAAGTAATTCTGAAAAATGTTTTACACATAATTTTTTAATTTTTTCCTGATACCCTATCCATGAATGAGAGTTTTGTTTTATTTCAGGTGAATTAATTTTTACATTACTTGATTGAATCTTGAGTTCAAGGTCAGAAAGATTTATTTTTATTTTTTCATTTTTTACAGTAATAAATAAACATTTATTTTTTATTATATATTTTTTAAGTATATTTGCACGTGCTTTTGTCGTTGTAATGTAATGTCCCTCTTTATCATTACATTTAATATCAAATGTTGAGTTTCCATTAATATCAACAATTTTACCAAGCTCAATTGATAATTGAGTAAAATATTCATGATAAAATTCAATTTTTTCTTGAATTTCATCTATATCTTTGTATTTTCCTTTATTAAAAAAACTTTTAGTAATATTACCCTGATGAATACCAATAATTTCATCCATATTAATTACATCTTTATAATCTTGAATATATTCATTAAATTTATTTAGAAGTGCTTTTTCTGGTATTTCTTTTGACAAAATAACTCTATTTATTTTTCGTAATTCACTAATCATCTGATTAATTTTATTATATGAAATATCAAGACTAATAAAATCTTGCGGATTAATAATGTGTACGGCCATTTTTCGATGAAATCTTTCAATATCACTAATTGACTTCATACTCTGTATAAGACTATTAAATACATATTCCTTTTCACTATTTTCTTTTTGTAACTCATCAACTACATCATATATATGATTTAATTTTAAACTGCTGATTATAGGATTTAATAGTTTATACTTAAGATATCGTCTTCCAATTGTAGTAGATGTTTTGTCTAGTATGTCCCATAACGAAGAAATACCCTTACATTCTCTGTTTCTATCAGATACTATATTTAACTGATTAATGGAATCATGTGATAAAACAAGAAATTTTTCGGGCTCCCAAAGTTTTGGTTTAGAAATTTTATTAATAATATTTTCATTATGCTCATATGCAAATTGAATTAAATATATATATGATATTAGAGACGCATGGGAACGTTCTAAACCAATGTATTCTATAGGAGAAATGGAAGATTTAATATTAAATATTTTTGACAACAAGCTGTTTCTAAATTCAGGTTTTAACAGCTCAGTTTTATCACTATAAAAATTAACATGAACTGGAGTTGAAGAAATTTCAAGATAATTGATAATCTCATCAGTTGAAAGTTCTACATTTACGCAGTGTAAAACAATTTCTTTTGGACTATATGACTGAATAAATCTGAATATTTCATCAAGTGAATAATTATAATCATCGTGTGATGAATGTGTTTCATATGTAAAAGTCTTTCCTGTAGATACGTCTATAACTGTAAGTCCTAATCCTAATATAGCCTTTTTTGTTTTATAATCTTTCATTTCTTCTAGATAAATAGACATTAAATTATTGCTAAATGTGTTGTTGTTGATATTAGTTCCCGGCGACACAATTTCCGTAATATTACGATTAGGTCCTTTTGTACCATGAGAATCTTGCTCAATTATAATAACAGTATATCCTTTTTTAAGAATAAAATCCTTCCATTTATCAAGAGTATAATTGGGAAAACCAGCCATTTTTACACTTTCAACATTATATTCTGGTAAATTTCCTTTTTTATTACCCACACTCCAACCAGTAATATCTACAATTTCAGAAATTTTTCCTTTAGTTACTTTATCAGTCTCTATACCGTAAATTTCAATAAAACTCCCAACTTCCATTAATACTAAGGTATTTTTACCATATTTTTTTTCGAATGAATCTTGATATTCAAAATACTCACGTATTAGTGCCATAATATTAGGTATAATTTGTAAGTTATTCTTAAGTAATAATTATTAGCTATATTTTCTTATCATAACTCCATTAGAAATAACAGAAGCCAAATATTTATCATGTAAATCAAAGTTAGAAAAAAATTTAAAGTTATCACTAGATTTTACAAATAAATATGGATAAAATAAATCTTTAATTCTTAAATATAAATCAGGATTTACATGAACATTTATAGATTTGGCAGTGTTTACTACTTTACATTTTTCATTTTTAGAGGATTTTTGTTTTTTACTTATTGATTTACATGAAATTTTATTCGTTTTAGATTTTCTAGCGCGCTCTGTTTTTTGCATTTTCTGAATAGGTTTTTTAGTTTTGTTTAGTGATTTACTTTTCTCTGATTCAAATGTATTATGACTTGATTTAAGCTGCTTATTTTTTTCAATTAAAGAACTAGATGGTTTTTTTTCGATTTTTCTGATACTAATCTTGTTATTTTTCGATTGTAATGGATTACCTTTATGTCTATAATTGTTTGATTTATCTTGTGAATTATATCCCGTATAATTGGTATTGGCTGATACAGGTTTTCTCTTAATTAATGGTTTGTTTGAATTAATTTTTTTAATATTTTCAAGTGAAGGTCTTTCTTTATGTTCTCTTTTCATATTTGCATTGATACCTGTTTTAACATCTGTATTTCGTGATTTCGAAGTACGCATTACAGTTCCAAGACTAATATCTTCATATTTAGTTTTACTTGACCTGGCCGATTTTTTGGAAGATTTTTTGGGACTTTTAGCATATCTTCCAACAAATAAAATTTTTGATGAATTCATTAATAATACATACATATTATTATTGAATAATAATCTTATTAGGTATACATAAACTCTATTAATCTATTACATTTACTCTTATCATTTATGTTAACTTCATTTTTATAAATTGTATATCCATTTAAAATATCTTCTTCTGTTATATTTTTTTTTGTATCTGGATGACTAAATAATACTCTTTTTGCGTGCGCTAACTTGCATTTTGAAAAAAAATTTTCAATGTCTCTACCATAGTTCATAAAAGATTTCTTGTATTTATCAAAAAATTTAGATGATACCTCATTTTCATCAATTTTCCAATCATAATCACGTATTTTTTTTATAAATATGTTACATAAATCTGTACTTGAATATTCATCAATTTCTAACCATAGACCAAATCTCGATTTCAATCCCTGATTTCCCCTAAAAAATCTGTTATTTAAATCTTCTTTATAACCTGCGATTATCAGGATAAAATCATTTTTATTTTTATCTAAATAAGGATTAATTAAATCTAATATTCCTTGTGAATATGAGTCTATTTTATCATTAGAACCAATTGAATATGCTTCATCAATAAATAAAACACAACCCTTAGATTCATCAAGTATTTTTTGTGTTTTAATTTCAGATTGACCAACATAACCAGCTTTTAGATCAGTTAATTTTACTTCTTTGAAATCACCTTTTGATAAAATTCCCATTTTAGAATAAATTTTACCAATAATTTTGGCTACTTCTGTTTTACCCATACCAGGCCCACCGCATAAAACGATATGCTGAAAATCTTTATTTTTATTATCAAGTCCTTGTAAAAATAATATAATTTTATTAAATATTGAAGATTTTATATTACTCATTCCAATCATATTATCAAGCTCTGTAAGAGGTTCTACCATTTCTGATAAAACTCTTAAATTAATATTAAATCTTTTTTTACGATAATTAGACTCATTTTTGTATTTTTTACCAAGTTTTATGAGATCTTGAATAGTTTCAATTTTATCTTTTAATAATTCATAATCTAGTTTTTTTTCATCTTCAGTATATTCTAAACTGGATATTTGTTCTTTTTTTTCTGAAACGATTTTATCTTGTGAATAGGTAGGCAACAATAAATCTAACACATTAAAAGTATTAATTATATCTTTATCATCAGGTTTAAAACAGTTAAATGCAGACAATGAGCTTATACTAGATTGAGTTGAACTATCCGTAATTGATTTAGGAGATTTAATAAATACAGAACTTGAAGATAAATCTATAGTATTTGTAAAATTTTTAATTGATTTTCCTTTTACTACAAGACTTAATGAATTATAATAGCGATGATATGAGTTATAATATTTTTTTCTATGTAGAAAATTATTAAATTTACTATATGATATATTGAATTCTGTGAGATAAATTTTATATCTATAATAGTATTTAATTCTGTATTTTTCTTGAATATGACTTGGCATACTTAAAAAGTACATAGATTTTTTTTATAATTATTTTTTTTTTAAAAACAAAAGAATTAAATTTGATATAAATTATATAAAAATAATACAATTAAAATCATTTATGTCTAACAGTAAGGACTTTTCTAAAGAATTCTTGTGGGAACAGGCGGCGTGGAAAATACTTAAGCAGATGATGGGCGAGCCAAGCTTTTTAATTCAACACCAAATAGGGCCTTTTAATGATTTTTTAGATAAGGGTCTTAAGAATGTTATTGAACAATTCAATCCAATTACACTAAATTATGAATTTGTTCCACAACAAAAATTTTATAAATTTAAGGCATCATCTAAATTCTATACCAATGATGATTGGATTGAATATAATGAACTTAGCGATATTAATAAAACATTTTTGGATAAATATTCGATTATTAATAATCAAATTACAACCGTTGACTTATCAGAACATCTTTCAGCTTCTACGGAAAAAGAACAACTATTACAGACAGAATTTCATGAATTTGTTCAAGAACATCTTGAATTTAAAAATATTGACGTAAACAAACATCGATATGATTTAGAGATAAATATATTCTTTAATTCTATTACACCTCCAGTAATTTATGAAAATAATGGTAGTCAAAAATTAATGTATCCCAACGAAGCAAGATTGCGTAATTTCACTTATGCATCTAATACATTTATTGATTTTAAATTTAATACACGTGAAAGATATGGTGAAGGTTTAAATAATATTAAGGAATATCCTGAAAAAACAATAAGTAAAGTTAACTGTGGTAAATTGCCAATTATGCTTGGTTCCAAAGCATGTATTCTTTCGTCTAAGAGTTTTAACAAGGGTAATGATTATGAAGAATGCGAATATGATGAAGGTGGATATTTTATAGTTAATGGAACTGAAAAGGTAATTGTGTGCCAAGAACGGCAAGCTGAAAATAAAGTATATGTATTTGAAAATTCTAAATCACAGAGTAAATATTCTCATATCTGTGAGATTAAATCATTGCCTAATAAAAAGGTACTTACTCCAAAAAATATTCAAGTAAAAATTACTTCAAAAGAAACCATTCATGGTAAAAATATTAAGGTTTCAATACCACATATTAAACAAGATATTCCTCTCTATGTAGTTTTTAAAGCTCTTGGTATAACTAATGACTTTGATATAACAAACTTTATATTGTACAATGTTCCACAAGAAGATTGGCGCGAATATACTCAGTTTCTCAGGGCATCACTTGAAGAAGCTTCTACAATTACGGATCAACAATCTGCAAAAGAATATTTATCAAAACACGTGAATATGATGGGATATGATCGTGATAAATCCGAAAAAGACCGTCGTTTAACATATTTGAATGATATTATTGATAATGATTTCTTACCTCATCTTGGAGAAAAATACAAAGTAAAGGCGTTTTTCTTAGGACATATGGTAAAGCATTTACTTGATGTGTTTCTTAAAAAGAAAGATTTGGATGATAGAGATTCATATGTAAATAAGCGTATAGATACTTCTGGAGTATTAATGGCTTTGCTATTCAGGCAATATTATACTAAATTGATTAAAGATATGAAAACTAATATTAATAAAGAATATACGAATGGTTCATGGAAAGCTACTCAACAATTTGATAAAATTATTCATCCAACTAATATTTATAAAATTATTAAGTTTTCAACCATTACGACGGGTCTTAAATTTGCATTAGCAACAGGAAACTGGGGAATTAAGAATAACAAGAATAAACAGGGTATTGCACAGGTATTGAGTAGATTGACATATAATTCAAGTTTATCTCACTTGCGTCGTGTTAATACACCTATGGAGAAAACATCTAAACTTGTTGCCCCACGTAAATTACACGGTACACAAGCATTTTATATTTGTGGTGCTGAAACACCAGAAGGTGGTTCGGTTGGAGTTGTGAAAAATTTAGCATTGTCTTGTCACATTACTGGATATTCTGATGTAGATGCAGTTACAAACATCATTGAAAACTTTGATGTGATTTCAATTAAGGATATTGATCCATCAAATATCAAAAACAATACTAAGATTTTTATTAATGGGTCGTGGCATTTTGTAACAATGAAACCTAAGGAACTTGTAGATAAATTACGCCAATATAGACGCACTGGAATTATTCATATTCATACATCTATTGTTTGGAAAATTAATGATTTTGCTATTGAAATTTACACTGATGCGGGACGATGCACCAGACCTATTTATCTTGTAAATAACAATCATATGGTTATTAATAATAATATTCTTTATAATTTAGATAAGGGACATCTTAGATGGAACAATCTTCTTGTTGGAAGTCTTAATACTCATACAACCAAATCACAAAAAGAAATTAATCCAGGAGTTATTGAATTTATTGATGTTCAGGAAGAAGATAATTGTATGATTGCAATTAACTATGATAAATTAAAAGAACATGATTCAAAAGTAGTGAAGTATAAATATACTCATTGTGAAATTCATCCATCATTTTTACAAGGTGTTCTTGCGTCGATTATTCCATTTTCAGATCATAATCAATCACCTAGAAATACTTATCAATCTGCAATGGGTAAACAAGCTATGGGAATTTACGCAACTAATTTTAGATATAGAATGGATACATTGGCACATATTCTAAGATATCCTCAGTTGCCTCTGACATCAAGCCGTATTATTAAGTATTTGCCGTCAAATGATTTACCCTCGGGAATTAATGCAATTGTTGCAGTAGCCTCTCAGAGTGGATATAATCAAGAAGATTCAATTATTATGAATGAATCATCTATTCAACGTGGTCTTTTTGTATCTGATTATTATAGAACATACAAAGATGCCGAGAAAAAACGTCAATCATCAAGCGTTAAAATGCAGGAAAAATTTGTTAAACCAAGTCCAAAAAATACGTTAGGAATGCAAGGTAATAATTATTCCAAGTTGACAGACATGGGATTTCCTAATGAAAATGAGTATGTAAAAGAAAACGATGTAATTATTGGCAAAATTCATCCAATTCATTCCAAAAAGGATTCAAAAGAACTATATCGTTGTTGTAGCACAACAATTAAAAATGCAGAAAGTGGTTATGTAGATAAGGTAAAAGTATCTCGCGATGGTGATGGTTATAAGTTTGTTAAAGTTAAAATCAGGACGATACGTATGCCTACAGTAGGTGATAAACATGCTTCTCGTCATGGACAAAAAGGTACACTTGGTATCATTTATAAACAAGAAGATATGCCTTTTAATAAGTTAGGCATGAAACCTGATTTGATTATGAATCCTCACGCGGTTCCTTCTCGAATGACCATTGCGCAAGTTATTGAATGCCTTATGGGAAAAGTGGGTGTTAATTTGGGTATGTATGGAGATGCAACTGCATTTACTAAATTCAACGAAAAAAGTCTTGGTGATTTATTGGAACACTTTGGATTTCAGCGACATTGTGATGAAATTCTGTATAATGGTCGGACAGGAGAACAACTTAAAGTTAATATCTTTATGGGACCAACCTTTTATCAGCGTCTCAAACACATGGTTGATGATAAAATTCATTCTCGGTCTACTGGACCAAATGTTATTCTTACAAGGCAACCGGTTGAGGGTCGTTCCAGAGAAGGTGGATTGCGATTTGGTGAAATGGAACGTGATTGCATTCTTTCCCATGGTGCCTCACAATTCTTAAAAGAAACACTTCAAGATAGGTCAGATAACTACAGAATGTTCACATGTAAAAAATGTGGTTTAGTTAGTTCTGTTAATAAATCTAATAATATCTATTTATGTAAAAATTGCGATAATTCCACCGAGTTTGCTGAAGTAAGAGTTCCATACGCAATGAAGCTATTTGTGCAAGAGCTCGAAACAATGTGTGTGGCTCCAAGAATTCAGTCCAACAAATATTAAGTCTTAATATAAAAATTTAAGTTTATATTAAATCTTTTTTTTAGTTCTGTATTTTCTTGATACCTGAATCCAATTATTACCATTTTCATCATCACTATCTGATGCAAAATCATTATCTGATATATTTTCTAATGATTCTTGATTTTTATCACAATTATTTTCTACTTTATCAATAGATTTCACATTATTATTAATTTTCTTTTCAATCTCTATGTATTTCTTTTCTAAACAGTCTATTTTGTAGATTAAATCATTGATAATTTTGGGATGAATATCTTTATTGTTAGATCCTATTTTTAATATAGAATTGTCAATATATGTTTTCATCTCGCTATATTTACTATTTAATCTTGTAACTAATTTTTTATGATTATCCTCAATAGATTTATTTAATAACTTACTTAGTTTATTAACAAGTTGTGTATGTTCTACCTTAGATAATCCTGTATTAAAATTAATACCTGTTGTGTCAGGTGTATTTTCAGAACTAAGTGAATCCTTGTAATGCTTGAATAATGTATGGATTAAATCAATTTTTACATCTTGTTTACAAATCATATCATCTGATTGTATTTTAGACTTATTAAAGCAATTTATATGTTGATTTAGCTCATTACATAATTGTTTCAGGTTTTGTGATAGAGTATCTACCTCATCAGCAAGAATATCATTCAAAATTGGATATGTTAAAGACATATAATGAATTAATTATATGTTTTTAAATAGTTTTTATTAAACAGTGTTATTTTCAAGAGTTTTCAGATAGTTTTCATATTGATTGCGTATATTCATAAATGCCTTATTAATTTCAACTTTTTTTTCTGTTTCATCAATATTCTCCATTAATTTTTCTTCATATGCTTTTTTTACATCTGAAAATAATATCTTTTCTTTTACCTCTACACCTAAAATATTACAGCTTTCATCAAAAGAATCTTTATTATATTCTTTTGCTTCATCTATTTGGTCATAAGTCCTATTAATTATACAGTGATATAAGTTAGTCATTAATCTTTCGAGTGATTCTACACCACATTCCGAAAATGTTTTAATAATTTTCTTAAAATTATCACCAGAAATAACTATTTTGACTTCATTTTTTGGAATAAATAATAATTTATATAAATAACTTACTCTATTCTCTTTAAATGTTTTAAATTCTTTTCTATCTTTAAAGTCATCTCTACGCATACCTTCAGCAACCGCATTTACTAATTTTGTAGAAAAATCTCTGAATTTTAGATAATCATTATCCTTCATATCTTCAATTTTAGTATTTAAAATTTGTACCGAATTTGTATAATTATTGTGAGCAGCATTTTTTACCATTGTTTTAGATCCTCTTCTTTTTTGCCGTATACGACGTCCTCCCGCAAGTTTTGCCTGATTCATTACTATATATTATATTCCTGTTTTTAAATGATTTTTATTAAAAAAATTATTTATAAACATTTATAATTTAAATCAAATAATGAATATTACAGCTTAATTACTCACCAATGTCAATTTGTTTATTTATATAATTTTTAATCTATATAGTTTTTAATAATCTAACTATAATAATTAGTTAAACAAATAAATATTACTATATTTCCGTTATAGATTGAATAATTACATCTTGATATGGCTTATCTGATGCATCAGTAGGTGTATTTTCTATTTTTTGTATTATATCAAATCCTTTCATCACTTCACCAAAAACAACATGCTTATTATCTAAATGTGGTGTAGGAACAGTAGTAATAAAAAATTGGGAACCATTTGAATCTGGACCACTATTAGCCATAGATAATAGTCCTTTTTTAGTGTGCTTAATTTTAAAATTCTCATCCTCAAAATTATCACCATAAATAGATACAGAACCTGTACCATTACCATTAATTATATCACCACCTTGTATCATAAATCCCGGTATAACACGATGAAAAATACTGTTATCATATTTTTTATTCTTAATACCTTTTTTTGCTATATGTCTGAAATTTTTACAAGTTAATGGTACTACATTATCATACAACTTTAATTCAACTACATATTCTTCATTTTTTATTTTTAATTTCATTTCTAAATTTTTTTCTTTTTTTATTTTATTTTCTTCTTCAACATCAATAAAATGCTCTTCAATTTTGTTTGACAAACTTGTTTCTTCTTGTATATTAACTATTTCTTCATCAGATATTTTATTATGTACACTTATGTAGCAATTATATAATAAATATATTATGATACAAACTGCGACAAGAATAAGAAAAGTTATTATTCTACTCATATTACTATTAAAAACTATTTTATTTATAAAATTTAATCTAAATACTAAATTGTAATTAATAAAGGCGGAGTAATAATAGGTTTTCCTTCATTATTCATACAACATAGATTAACAATTAAATTCTCACACATTTGTATATCACATTCTCTATAAATATTGAAAATTGATTTATTTTCTTTTGTAGTTTTTTCATAAATTATTTTGTTACCTATAGTCATCATTTCTATATTAATAGCATGTTCATCTGTCAAAATTTCAATAATATCATTAATATCTGAACAAGATTCTTTTGTACAAGATATTTTTAAAAATGACCATGTATTGAATTTATAGGGTACGGTATTAACTTTCATTCCATAAATATTACTAAACATATTATCATAAGATGTTTTAGGTTTATAACTATCAAACATAATATATTGATTAACTCCAAGATTAATATTAATATCACTCGGTTTACATTCAACTAAATATTTTAAAATTTCAAGAATAACAAATCCAGCTATTACAGTAGTAGTAGTACATAATGCTGGTATGATTCGTCCTGAAATTAATTTTATATCTAACTTATCTGCTGGATTAATATTATAAATAGTTGCTCTTTGATTACATAAAGCACACATCATATCAACTAAATTTTCATCATCTTTATCATATGATACATATTTAATACTAATCTTGTTACTCATACACTTTGATGATATTTTTTTAGCTTGTACAATACAGTCATCAACGCATACATTACATTCAATACTTAATTTATCCTTTTCTTCATTAACAGAAATTTTCTTACAACTATACATTTTTTTTTCACTCACAAATGTACTAAGATATTTATCTGACCATTCACCTAAATCAATATTAATACTCACTATTTTATATAGTTCTTTAGTAAAATCTTTACCATTTTTCCTAAAACAGGTTACTTTAGGCTTTAATTTTTTACCAGACCAATAATTATTACCATGCTCATCTTGAAGATCATCGGGAAAACTGTATAATAAATCCATAATTGGTTCTACAAAGTATTTATCGTATAAATATTCAGCTAATTTAATAAATGAATTTAAGCTCTTTTCCCTAAACATATTTAAATATTTTTCTAGCAAATCAAGTCGTTCTTTATTGGCATAAATATTTTCTATATTACTCATTTCATTAATAAATCTTTTATTATTATTAATTAGCATATCAATATCTTCAAGTGGTCTTGTAATTATTGTATTAAAAATTTCTAGTCCCCATTCGATACAGTGCTCTATCTTATTTGGAAAACTCCGAATAGTACACATTGGTATAGTTTTATCATCGACGTCACTCAATTCACTATAAGTTGCAGACTTATGTGGTATAATTGTTTGAGTATTACATTTTGACCCAAGTGTACCTGATTCAAACAGTGGTTTTTCATTTTCAACACATTTGGAATCAACATATCTACGCGCTTCAATATTATCTAAAGCATTGATTATAATTGATTTATTTTTCCAAAACACAGCATTGAATATATTATTACTTTGTTCTCCTACTGCTTCTCTATAAGCAAATGTTTTCATTTTAGGAGCATATTCCTCCATACGTTTAACAATTTCATCGGATTTAAATTTGTTAATACTATCATTTCTAAATAAGAATTGCCTATTTAGATTTGATAACTCTACTGTATCCATATCAGTTATATAAAAACCCGACTTGATTCCAGTACAGAAATCAATCATACCTAAATTTTTTGCGATTTCACAACCTAATGCTCCAGCACCAATCATAAATATAGTTTGTTTTCTAATACGTTTTATCAATTCTTTATCAAGAAATTCTGCAGACCTATGAGAATAATTAGATGTATATTTGTGAGTACCATTAATCTTAGAGATATCTATAAGTATATCATTATTAATGGGAGTATATTTACCAGTTATTTTAATTAATTCGTGAGATATTATACCAGCAATAATACTTCCAACTAAAAAGAATTCTTTTGTCTTAAATTCATTAAGAATATGATTAGCCGACTGTTTAGTAATATATTCAATCAAACTATCATATAATTTATCACTTTTACTGTCTCTAAAAGATGATTCAAGGGATATGTATTGATACGATTTACTACTAATTTTATCATGCATAGACTTAAATAATACCTCATATGGTTTTTTAAACTCTACAATACGAATATTAGAATGAGAATCTATAAATTGTTTTACTGTATCTGAATAAGCAATTTTTATAGAAGTTAGTGTACTTTCAATAATACGAATTTCATATTCATCAGGACCACTACATAGTTTAATCCATTCTGAAATTAAATTTTTATTTAATTTCTCAACTGTAAACTCAATATACTCTTCTGATACATGATAATTTTCAATATATCCTGATTCACAAACTTCTCCATTTGAATCAATTATTGTATGTTTATAAAAAGATGAAGTAATATAGCCATATAAACCATAATTAATACCAATAATTAACTTGATATTATTTTGGTTACAAAATTTCTCAATAAAGAATAAATTATAATCTTTATTCTCAAATATTTGTTTAGTAATAATTAACGCATGTATTCCTTTATCCGTAAGATATTTTAAATTAAAATGAGATATTTTGAATGTATCAAGATTAGAATTTAATTCTTTAGAGAAAAATATATTATTCTCTGATAGAGTTATTCCATTTTTCTTTCTATAATAGATATAATTATTATGTTTTTTGCTAAGAATAGTTGGGTCATACATATGTAATTCTTTTATTCCAAGCAATGAAAGACATTTAACAGTCTCTTGTCCCACAGAACCTCCACCAATCAGACATACCTTCAAATTAAGTAGTTTTGACATTGTTTTTTTTCCGATAGCACCAATTTGACGAGAATAAAGGTCATTCTTTACCGAATCCATTTTATGATGGTTTCAATATTAAAAATCAGATCAATTTTTTTCTAACTTAGAATTTTAAACAACAACATATTTTAATAAAAAGAATTATCAAAAATATGTAATATTATACTATATGAAAATAGCTATTGCTTCTCATAAACGTCCTGAACAAATACAAAAAAAAACTCTAAATTTGCTCAAAAAGCACAAATTTAACATGAAAGATGTTTATGTATTTGTGTCTACTGCATCTCTTGAAGAATATACTCCAATTAGCAAAAAATGGGGTTTCAATTTAATACTTTCAAAGAATACCATATTGGATACACGAAACCATATTATTCAATATTTTAACGAAGGTGAAAAAATAGTTGAAATGGATGATGATGTTGAAGATGTTGAAACTACAATGAAAGGTGAAAAAAATACAAGTGTAAAAAATATAAAGAAATTATTCGAAGATTCCTACAATTTAATTGAATCACATGGTAAACGAGGATTGTGGGGATTTAATGCCAATACTAATAACTTCTATGCAGATGGTAAGGATAAATTTGGTTTATATTCAATTATTAATTCATGTTGTGGATACATCAATGATAAATCAATCCAACTTACTGTTTCAGAAAAAGAAGATTTCGAAAGATGTGCTATTATGTTTAAAAAAAACTATCCTATTTTAAAGAGATGTGGATTTGGAATAAAAACGAATTACTGGAAAAATAAGGGAGGAATCCAAAGTCATTATGATTTTGATAAACGTAAAGAGGTTCAATCAGAAAGTGCCGTTGCTTTAATGAAAAAATATCCAGAATATTGCTATACACGTACAAGACCCAATGGAATAGTAGATATTAGATTTAAAAGATTAAAATATGATGAACCAAAAAAAATGAAAAAAAACTCTAACAAAAAATTACAAAAAAGACGTTCATTGAAAAATAAAAAGAAGTAAAATTAATATGTATTTATAAAAAATTATAAATATTTATTTACTGGAATAACAGTTTTATTTGGTTATCAATAGATTTATTTTCTGAAACAACTCTTGATTTTTTTTTTGTGATTTTTGATTTTATCTTTTTTGGATTAGTTTTCTTTTTAGAAGAGGAAGATCTTCCTCCGTTTTGTATATATAAATTTTGTAATATTTTTTGACCTAATTTACCTAAAATTTTAACTGGTCTTCCTGATTCAGGATTAATAATTTTACCATTCATTGTATATATATATTCTACATAATACTTTCAATTAAATTTTTAGCATTATTTAAGTCGCTAATAATTGACTTAAGATTATTTCTTTTTTCATGAATATCGGGTTCTTCGAGAAGAAGTTCTGTCATTTGTGTTTCCTTGACTGCTTCATACATTTTTGAACCAATATTTTTTTGTGATTTACATACTAAGGTATACATAATTTTTTTTGGTATTGTGTCTTGTAATATATATATGGTAGATCTAAAGTAATTATTAGCTAAATTTCTCATAATTTCTACACTGTTGGAATTACTTTCGCTTAAAGCTTCATTAAATTGAATATCTTCGGTCCAAATATAGTTTTCTTGACTATGTAATTCTGTCTCTATATGTTTATATGTTTCGCTTAAATATGGTAGAAATACTTCATTAATGCATGTTTTGGAAAGAAGCTTATTAAATTCAGGAAATCTATTAATAGATAATTCTTCCAAGAGATTATCAATAAGTTCTTGCAATTCATTCATTATTTTTTGACTTGCTTTTTGAGCAATTTCATTAATTAAAAATATTGGTTTTTTAATAGGGTCTTTCATGAGCTGTTCAAGTACTTCTACTGGTGGAGATGGAAATGACATATGATTTCCTTCGCAGTTTGATATAGCATCTAAAATATAATTATCAGAGCATTTATCCTTACTAAAAGGTTCTAAATTTGTAATTTTTGTACGAAAATCAATAAAATGTTGCTTTATGTTTCTTCCCGTATTAATTATTTTTCCTCTATCTTCAAGGATAGATATGAAATTACGAGTTAATTTTGCTATAGTTTTATGAATAAATGCAGATTTTAAGGTATCTTCATCAGGAATTGGTATTCCTAGCTTATCCAATTGTTTCTTATTTAATTCAAGATCTCTATCTATTTTCTCCAGTATTCCTGGTAAACTTTTTTTAAGAGCCTTAACTAATACATCACTCAAGTTTCGACATAATGCAGGAATACCAATACTGTCTTTATATCTTTTATTTGAATATATTGGGTGCTCGTTGAAAAAATCTTGTTCAGCTTTCAATCCTTCTAATACAGTCATTGTATCCATTTGAACCTTATTTCTATTTTTAATACCATAATATCCATATCCAAGTTGTAAGTCTTTTGATATTTTATTTTCTAATAGTTCTGTTATATCTGTTCCTTCATTCATTAAATCTAATTTAGTTAAAATACCTACAGTACGTTCACATCGTGGATCATGCTCTTTAATTAAATCCAGTGCAATATCAGCTTCAATATCAGTTCTTGCTGGCATAACTGCCATAATAATAGATTCTTTATTATTAATATATTTACCAACAAGATTTCTTATGCGTTCTTTGATATCTTTAGGTTGACCTTTATCTGTACAAGCAACCATAGTAAGACCAGGTAAATCTACCATACTTAGATTAGGAATATCAGGTGAATATATACGTAAGTAAATTGGTGATTCTGTAATATTCATACCATCACCTGCATATTGATTAGTTAATTGCTTAATCATAGAACATATTTCTATTTTTTGTTCCACTGTTGGATCTGGATAACTAATTTCTATTTCATTTAGATTTACCCAGTTAGATTCAATATATTCTCCGAAACAAGCTTTAACATCTTTTTTGGTTTGAATCAGTTCAAGTTGAAGCGGTCCCCTTGTTACCATATTACTTCCGGTTGGTAATATATCCATTCCCAGAATCGAATTAAGGATTGAACTTTTGCCACTAGATTGTGAACCAACAACAACAAGCCGTGGAATTTCTATATCTGTTCTGTTTACAAATATAGAATTTAAAACATTACCTATATTTAATATCTCTCTATCTTGACCAAGTAATTCAAAATTATCACCCGAATACATAGAATTAACTACATTACTAACTGATTTGTAAATTGTCGTCATTGTATTTTCTTCTGAATTCATTGTTTACCTTATAAGTTTATTTTTTAAATATATATTTTTTTTAAAATCAAATAAATTTGCTTAAAATTTTCAAAGAATATCATAATATAAAATATGGACTGTTCATCTGAAGATAGTATGATTTCAGAAAACACTGAACCAACTAAAATTAATATTTTTAATATGCCTCCTAAAAAAACAAAAAGAACTCCAAAAATTAAGGAAATTACAATGATGAATTCATCTGTAGATGATGATAAAGATATATTAGAAGCTGGTATTGATGAGGCTGGTCGGGGGTGTCTCGCAGGCAGAGTTTACACTGCTGCAGTTATACTACCTGATGAATTCCCCGACAAAATGTATTTACAAATCAATGACTCAAAACAGCTTACAGCAACAAAACGAGAAGAACTTAGAAGATATATTGAAGATGTCGCTGTTGCTTTTAGTGTAGAATATGCAGATACAGAAGAAATTGAGGAAAAAAATATTTTACATGCTACAATAGCAGCAATGCACAGATGTGTAAATAAATTACGTGTAGAACCAGATAATTTAGTAGTGGATGGTAATTATTTTAAACAATACACTGATAAAAATGGTATCATTATTCCTTATCAAACTGTTAAGAAAGGCGATACTAAATATAGAAATATTGCAGCTGCATCTGTTCTAGCAAAAGTTTATCATGATGAACATGTAATTGAAATGCTTGAAAAAAATCCTGATTGTGAAAAATATGGTTGGCGTAAAAATATGTGTTATGCTACAAAACAGCACAGAGAAGCAATAGCAGTTCACGGAATTACTGAATTTCATAGAAAATCATTTGGTATTTGTAGAGATTATTAATTTCATTATTAAAATATAAATCTAATATATACATGAAGTTAACTTTTGATCATATTATAATTTTTATTATTGTTACATCATTACTTGGATTATATATTAAAAATTATAAGCAAAAAATGTTTGAAGATAGCATAAGATATGAAAACTTTACTAATTATGAAATAAAAGATACACTAATTTCAGTTTATGATAGCTTTTATTCCAAAATATATGATAAATTATTTGGTTCTAATATAAAAAATGAATTTGAATTATACAACATATTCAAATATTCAGTAAAAGATGATAAAGATTTTGAAAAATCAAATGTTAAAATATTAGATCTTGGTTGTGGTACCGGAAATCATTTAAAGATAATGGAACGTGAAAATTATGAATGTATGGGAATAGATAAATCACATAAAATGCTTAAGGTTGCACGCAATATTAATCCAACATGTCCGCTTATAAAAGGTGATTTTTTAAATAAATCTACATTTGAATTAAATGAATTTACACATATATTCTGTTTCTTTTTTACTATTTATTACTCACCCTATACAGAAAAAATATTTAATAATGTTAATTATTGGCTTAAATCTGGTGGATATTTCTGTGTTCATCTTGTAGACAAAAATACATTTGACCCTGTACTAGAGAAAGCTTCTAAATTAATTCCATTGTTTAATCCACAAAAAAAAACTGAGTGTGGAAAAAAGGGACATAAACATGGTAAAGATTGTCATAAACATGGTGACGATAGAGTTATGGAAACAAAACTTAAATTTAACAAATTTAGTTATATATCCAATTGGAAGTTTGATAAAAATAAGGTAGAATTTATTGAAAATTTCTTATTTGATGATGATAGTAAGCATAGACAAAATAAGCATAGATTGTACATGAAAAATATTGATTATTATACTAAAATTGCGAAGAAAACTGGATTCAAATTAGTAAAAATTATTGATTTATTACCTGTTAATCATGATTACAACTACATATATGTATTCAAAAAGATTTATGGTGAATAAACTATTTATTAAAGATAATTATGATAAATAGTTTATGAATGACATTTCAAGTTCTAAAATTTCAATTGATGGTATTTCTCATAAAAAACCCAATAATTTGAGTCAAGATATTGACCTAATCAGTACATTAGATAAAAAAGGTCTAGGAACTAATTGGGACCCACCTAATATAGTAACTCTTGCAGAATGGCTCAATATCGCAAGCCTTTATATCCTTATACTTGACAAAGAAATATCATATTACAAAAAAATACTCAAAAATGTAACATTTTTAGGATTACTTTTTTCGACTCTTACCTCAAGTATATCATTGTCACAGCTATCTATTACAGAAAGTGATTATCCGAATCTATCTATTACATTAAAAATAATATTTACATTAACATCTATATTTACTACAGTTGCAACAGGATATATAAAAATTAATAATATACAGAATAATTTAGATACATGTCTTATTTACTATAATAAATGGAATCAATTTGCATCAGAAATATCGGGGCAATTTCAATTACCAATAGATATACGTAGAAATAGTTTATCAATTATAGTCAGGTTAAAATCTGATTTTAAAGAATTATTTAGTACTAGATTGCCGCTTACTAACAATATAAAAGATAAAGCTTCTAAAATAATAGAAAATAAAAAAATAATTGAATCTACTAGAATTGATAACGATGGTTTATTTACTGAAAATGTAAATAGGCCTTTTTGTTGTTGTTCAAAAAAAAAATGTGATCATCAAATACATACATACTTTAATAATCGATTAAGTGTATACTTCACATATCAAGGTATTATAAATGCAGAATTAACTGAATTAGTAAAAAAAATTAATGAATCTTGCAGAGACAGGAAAATCAGTTTTAGAATTGAAGCTACAAAAATAACACTTATAGAAGATTGTGAACAAAAAAGTGATATATGTACGCTCAAGAGTGCAGTTCCAGAAAAATTAACTCAAAAATTATTTTATGAAGACAGTAAATCTACATACAAGACAAATAATAATGACGAAATACAAATTGTTTTGGGAGGCGATGATAATGAAAATGATAATAGTATTGTTAATAACTAGCTAATCTCATGGCATTCTCCCATATTAAGTGTGACTTCATTACCTGTAATATTTAATATTAATTTTTCAGCTATAGATTGATGTGTAACTATAAGAATATTTTTTTCTTTTTGTGTTTTGATAAATTGACCAAATGTATTAACGCGTTTTAAATAACTATCAATTGTTTCACTGTAGGTGTTTATATAATTAGAATCAGCTATTGGAATATATGAGTGATCTATGTCATAATTATCATGAAGATCTTTTTGTTCTGCATAAGATGGCCATTTCATGTGGTCCACATTGGTATGTGTTACTTTTTCAGATAAAGACCAATCTATTTTTATGGGTATTTTTTTTGTAACAGATATCATTGATACTGTATCTAAAGTACGTTTAAATGGTGAACTATAAATTTCATCTAAATCAATCTCATTAAATTTAGAAAATTGATGTGTTTTTGCATAATGTTTTCCTACCATATTTAAAGGTGAAAAAAAATCGAATTTATCTTTATCGCGTCTTTCGTGGCGCATAATGTATAATACCATTATACTATACATATGCGATTTTTTTATAATTGGTCAGAAATCCATTCGGTCATGTGTTGCCATGAGCGATCTCCATTATATTCTTCAACATTATTATCGTCTTTAACTAATTTTAAGGTTGGAAATGAATTAACTCCATATTTTGCAGCTATATCTTTATTTTGATCAACATCTATTAATTCAACCTTAACATTTTTATTATTCAATGTAATACCTTTATTTTCGCCAAATATTCCGTATAATTTTTTAAAATCATTCATTGCATTCTTACAGTGACCACACCATTCAGCATGGAATATCATAAATTTATTTTCTCCACCTCCACGTTGATTAAATTTTTTATTCAGTTTTTTTGGAGAGCGTTTTTTATTTCTTGAACCACCTCTTTGAAAATTATTTGTTGTAGTTTTTTTTGGTGTTTTAAATCCACCAGACTGCTTAAAATAATTATTTAGTACCTCTTTACCTACTTTACCGTTTACATTTACAGATTTACCTGTCTTTGGATTTACTATTTTCTTGTACATATACTATATTATGAGATATTATTAATTACTTGATTTATTTAATCTGAATCACTCCAATCACTTTCTGAATTTGAATCATTTATTAAACTATTTACATCATATATAGATTCTTTACTCCAATCTCCTCCCTTTAAAATTTGAACCCTTAATTTAGGTGATGATGGAGGCTGTGGTGGTAATGATGATGGTAATGGTGATGGTAATGGTGGTGGCATTGGTGGCTTATTACAGTAATTAAAGCCATCGTAATCCCCTTTATAAGGATTATTTTTACTTGTAGAACACCTTAAACAATATTGACTAAAACAATCATTAATAAATCCACATTGTGTGCATTTCCATTTTCCAGCGTTTGCTGGTTTAGCTTTAGCTGTTGCTTCTTCTGCTCCTGATTCTGCCTTAACTTTAGCTGTTGCTGCTACTTCTGCTGATGCTACTTCTGCTGATGCTGCTTCTGCTGCTTCTGCTCCTGATTCTGCCTTAACTTTTGCTTCTGCTTCTGTTTCTGGTTCTGATGCTACTTCTGCTGCTGCTGCTGCTGCTGCTTTTGCTGTTGCTTTTGCTGCTGCTTTTGCTGCTTCAACCCCCCTCTGCCGCACGGCCACGTGCTCCGCTGCTGCTTTTGCTGCTTCTAATCTCGCTGCTGCTTCTGCTTTTTCAGCTATATTTTTTGTTTTTTCTGTTCTTGCTTTTTTTTCTGCTGATTTTTCTTCTGCTGCTAATCTTTCTACTTCGTTTGCTTCTGCTCTTGCTTTTATTGCATCATTTATCAATTGAGTGCGTACAAGTTGGTCATTGATTTCAAAGTTAATGTTAAATTTACAAAATAATTCATTATCTATAATATTTATATCTGAAGGCTGTGTTTTAGTTACTGGTTCTGATATCGAACTTCGTAGTACTCCTTTACTGTCTAAACGTAATATTTTAAAAATGATAAATCTATTACTTGGTGCTTGTTCAATTCTATCAAGAAGTTCCTTAATATAATTTTTAATGTTTGTTGGACTAATTTTTAAAATAATATTATTACCAATTTGTTTAGTTCCATCTTTATCTAAAGCTTTAAGTTTTTCTCTATCAAGAAGTATATTAGTCCGTATAGAATGTATAAAATCGTAGTCTTTAATTTTATTTTCCTCTGTTAAAGTATCTGTATAATTATTAAAATATAATTCTATACCAAATCGTCTTTTATTCATATCAAAACTAACATTTCTTAAATATGATATTATTTCTTTACTTGTTTTATTATCTATTTTTATATCAACAAATTCAGGATCAGATGATTTCACATAGTTAGAGCAATTATTTATTTTTATAAAACACGTAGGAGAAATTGGAAGACTTATTTTATCTTTTAAAATCACATTACGTTCAATCTTCGCCAAGTAATTAGGGATATATTTATTATTATTGGTAGACATTGAACTATATTTCATATACCACGATTCAAGATTTATTTTATCAATAATAATTGATGTATTTTTACATAAAATTTTATATAATTTATCTTGCGATACTATTTTTTCATATAAATCATATTGATTAATTTTCAAAATAATATATGTTTTTTTTCTCTTAACATCAAATAAAATCCATTTTCTATCTAAAATATAGTATAAATATTCTTTAAATTCAGATCTACTTAATCCATAAGTTCCTAAAAAATCAATATTAAATAGATTAAAAGAATCAGTATAGTTGGAATTTAGTTTAATACTGTATTCCGCATTTTTTAAAACATAGTTAGTATGCCCTTTATCATCACTAATGTAGATCCAGCCAGGTAATTGTTTATATTTTTGAATTAAGTTATTAAGTGGGACATAAGAAATATATTCATCATTATTAATAGATTTGTTGATATTATCTTTTTCATAAGTAAATTGTGATGTCAGACCTATAGTATTAATATTATAAATACATGTAAGTATTTTTTTGATAAGAGCAACATATATTGAACTAATAATATTTGTTTTTTTAGCAGAAGTTAATTTTAATATTTTATTATCATTTAAACGTAATTTTTTTCGTATAGTAGAAATATATCTCATAACATAAATAATCAATAAATTCTTTTTTATTTCTTCTTGATCTTTATGTACTGTTGCTATTGAAAAATTCAATTCATTAATCTGTTTACCTAAATTTATATCATTGTTGTGAATATGTAGTTTAAATGTAACACTATGTTTTTCAGATAAATTACTTAATTCTTCAATATAAATATTATAAGGGTTACTATATAAACTCATTAAAATAACATTTAAATAACAATTTGAAATATGTTTTTTTCTGTTTAAACTACTAAACTGAAATAATTCAATGTTTTTATAAAGACTTTCTATAAACTTTTGTTGTAATTTATTACTGAAAATATTTTTTTCATAAAGATGTAAAGATTCAATTTGTTCTACTGCTTGTTCTTTATAATGCATGCATCTTATGTTATAAAGCAAATTATACGTATTATTTATTATTCCTGGTGTAATAGAACGATCCATACCATAACCTGTATTCTGCTCAAAATAAGTATATATATTTTTATTTATTTGTTCTAGTTCTAATTTACATTTATCATAATTATTAATTTTTGTTAATTGATTATTAACAGTTGTGAGTTTAGCTTTATAAGCACATTTATTATATTTATCAGCGCATTCGGGTTTTGTACTTTGTTCTGGAAAAGAACTAGGATTACATTTATCAGCTAGCTTCATAAGAACATCTAACTCTTTTTTTCTGTTACTTGGTTTCAAAAATTCGTTCTTAATTTTTTTTCTTTGATTTTCACTTAATAAGTCATGTATATGTTTTTCTTGTCTTAATTGTTTATGTCTTACCCAATTTCTATTTACATTATGATTTTCTAATCCTGATAAATTACTAATCCAGCTTTTTATAAATGGAAATACAATATTATTTATTACAATTGGACTATTACTATTTCTACCAAAATTTTTATAACCTATCTGACTTGTAATAATTTTATTTTCATAGATATATGCCTTTATTGGATCACTAATAAAATCAAATTCCATATTTTCTACCATGTCTGTAATTTTAATAGGATTTAAAGCAACATGATTACTTGTATTTTCTTGTACTTCTAAATAAGGTTCTGACGATTGTTTATTATGAAATTCTCTAGTTAAAGATGATTCAATTTTAGAAGATTTATATTGATCTTTTGGAAGATATATACATTTTTCAGTAAATAATTTAATTTCTGAATCTTTAATATTATTATATTGTAATCCTTCATTCCAATTATATATATCACTGTCATTTTGTCTCCCATCTTGATTACAAATAAATTTTTGGATAGAAAATATCTTAAATCCAAGATCATTCCAGGTATTATTTTTAAGATATATAAGTCTTCCAACATGAACATTATTCCACGATATCATAGATAAAGGACAAAATAAATTTATTATATTATTGATTTTATTATTACTAACAGATGATTCAATACCAGCTTTCTCTTCCTCACCGCTCTCGGTCGCTTCCGGCGCGCTTTGCTTTTTGGCATCAGCAGCAGCAGCAGTGGCTTCGGCTTTTTCTGATAATTCAATAGTTTTTTTAAGATCATATAATTTATCTATGTAATTAATAATAATACCTGTGTTTGTATCAAATGTACGAGGTGCGCCGTATGAATATGCTCTTGACTGTTTAAATATATCTTCCAGCTCACTGGATTTATCAGAATCTTTTTCCATTTTGTTTAGAGTAATCATTTTATAAAGCATCATATATATAATTCCTGCTGCAATAGCTCCTCCAGAGGAATGTCCAGTAAACCTTATTCCAAAATGTCCATTAATTCCCAGTTTGTTTCTGTAATTGTTAATATACTCTATGTATTTATTAATAACGAATTTTTTGGTAGAATCATATTTATAAGTAAATGTTTTTACATCTATACCGTCTATTTTACCTAGTATAAAATAATCATAAATTTTATTACAAATTTTACCAAGATTAGATGGTATACCACATGAGAAATAAGTATTATCTATTGTTAAATCATCTATTTTTGAATCATCTATTGTTGATTTATATTTTGTTGATATAAAATTGTCATCGTGTTTTGAGCTAAATTGAAACCATTCTTTATATTTATCTTCGAAATTAATTACTTGTTCTCGATTGCTAATGTCTTCATAACCATAAACAAATAAGTTATTTTCTGTTTTAATATTAAAGCTGTATTTTCTCAAATTAATATCAATAATCAGTTCATATGTTCCATCTTCTAGTTTAGGCGTAATATTTTTGACATATGGTTCAATATGTACATTTTTTTTATCTATTGGAAGACGTGATAAAAAGGAATATTTACTCAAATATTTTTTTATTAATTCCCTGAAGTTAATTGGTTTTTTATTAATAGTATTAATATCTGTAAATTTACATTGAATAATAAGTTTTTCTCTGAATAACTTAGATAAATTATTACTTTTTAAGACATATTTTGATTCGTATGTATCTATTGATTCTGCATGTTCAAGTATATTTTTCTTAATATTGTTTTCAACCGAAAAAACTGGTTCAATATTATAAACTTTTTCAATTAAAGAACCATTTCCAATGAAACCACTTTTTTGCTTTAATTTATCTGTATCTAACTGCGTAAATACAATTTTCCATTTTATATCTAAAATTTCATCATTTGACAAAAAATTTTTCAAATTAATATTATCCAACTGTGATTCTGAAACAATACTAGTTATAATTGTTTCTAATTCCGAATCAGTAAAGTTCTCATTTTCAATAATATCACGCATTGTAACGTAATTAATGCTTCTAGATTTACCAAAATTATTACTACTCAAATTTACATTATAATCCATTTGACAATATAAATCATTAAGGTATCGTCTGTAAACTTCCTTAATTTGTTCTCTAGTTAAACTTGAAGTACTGATAATATCATCATTATAATTAATTCTAGATGATATTTTTGATGTATTAGAAAATAATTTATCTATAAAATTTTTACTAAAATCATTGATATCATTACTTGTGATTTTATGAGACATATTATTATTACTACAAATATATAGTGAATCAGAATTATTTTTATCATAATCGCCTCTTATATTAAAGCATAAATTATCTGATGTAATATCATAGTAATACCATATATTATTGTTTAAACTGAAATCATCAACATTAACACTTGGTAATAAATTTTTTTCTACTAATTCATTACCATTTCCAAAAACACCTTCTATTCTTGACAAATTTCCAATTTTATCTTTAATTATTTCACTATAGTTTTTTTCCAAATTAAAACTAAATATGGTACCATTAACTTTGCTGGCTTGATACGTCATGCTCTTTGGAGCTAATAATTTTTGTACACTATTGAGTTTATTTCCAACATCACTTGTAAACTTGTTTTCTACATCTCCTGGTAATATTTTTAATAATGAAAATGATTTAGTGTAATTATCTATTTTAAAATTGATATTATCAAAATTATAAAATATTGAATGATTATAACGTAAATTTATAATAAAATCATTAAGCGCTTGTTGATGATGTATGTTATTTAGACATTTTTGATAAAGTTTAAATGTATCTAAAACAGTTTTGTAAATATCATTATAATTATAATATATTGTTTTTAAATCCTGATTATCTTGAACATTGGATGCAGATTGATTAAGACTATTAATTGGCGATAAATCAAAATTTGTATCATTTAAATCTGTATTAAAGTTAAAATATTGATTATACTCTTTGGTTCTAGAAAATACTCCTTCTGGTGTATAAATTTTACTTCTATCACTAAATGTATATTTTTTATTAGGATTAGAATTAAATAATGATACTGGAATTTTATAATCAATTATAAGTAATAAATTGGGTAAACATTCAAACAATTCACTTTTAAATCTTGCAAATTTGTATGATTTTTGACTATCTGTATTTATTTGGGTCTTATCATATCTAAATAATTGATTTAACTTATTAGTTTTATCACTATTATGCTTGTAATACTTCAATAATTTTTGAATAAATAATGTTTCAGATAGATCAAAATTATTATTACTATTATAATTTATTATATTAGACCATTCAAGAAATATATTTTCATTACTATATAGATTTTCACCAACGATTTCACAGTTATTACTTCTTGCCATAACATCAAAAGGTATTTCTTCAATTTCAATTATATGTTGATTTAATTCACTTAATTTATCTAAATATAGTGTTTTTTCAATATCTTCTTTAGTTATATAATCCTCGCAACCGTTATAATTATTAACATGTTTAATGTAATTAATTTCGTCTTTATCTACTATATTAAACCAATTATTAATTTCATTATTAATACTGTCATGTTCTCCGCTAAATATTATGCTATCTGGATATACTAGATTACTATACAAAATATTATTTCTATTGCCATCGCCATCCTTTACTATTTTGCTGCTATTTACAATATTTTTAATAATTTTCTTCCGAATATTTTCATTTTTTTTGCTTACAGTTGTTAGATCATATTCTTTTTCAAAAAATGTATTGGTTTTGTATTTGATATATAAATCTTCTAATATTTCATACTTATTAGAGTCAAGTCTTATAGTTTTTTCATTACTTGAGCAATCAAGTTTATCATGAGTCTTAAGTAAACTTATAATTACATTAGTACAAAAATAATTGAAATAATTTATGGCTAATTTTATACTTTTTTCGTGTATAATAGTGTTTAATTTTTGATTTAAAACCTTATTAAAAATAATTGATTTATCTGATTTATCTGTAGATTTAATTATATGTTTTTTTACATACAATAATACAACATAGAAACATGAAATATAAAATTTTTTCAACATAACATTACTACTTTTTTGAACATCACTTATTTGTTTAAAATTACTTTCATCAGGTGCATTAATACATATTTTTTCTTTTAATTCTTCCCAACTATTTGGTGTTGAATTATTATCTTTAAAATCAATCGCTTCAAATATTGATTCAATAAAATTTTTTTTAAATAAATTATTTATTGACTTATTATTATTATATGTTAAAGTCGCATAATTAAGATATTTACTGGTAACTTTATAATCTATATTATAGTTAATTTCTTGACGAAACATTTCATTAGCCAAAAATTCTGGTAGCTTTTTATTTAATTCTTTAAGTAAATTTATGGTATCTTCATCTTTTGATGAACTACTTGGTATATAATTTTGTAAAATATCACCAGAAAAAATTTTATTGTATATAGAATTATATTCTAGAGATATATCGTTCATTATTTTTCTTCTTAATTGATAATTAATATATTTTAGTTTAATAAAAGACTTGAAATTAAAGTATGATTTTCGTAAATTAAATTTTGATACAAATGAAATACTACGTGATAAACTTTCAACTAAAGCTCCAAATAAGAATGCAAATGTTTTATATATAGGTATTGCTACTAATGGATTTAATGAGCTCAATACATGCGCTTCATTAATAAAACTTACTCCTATAATTGGAATTATATAAATCATAATCGTTATAAAAACAGACATGATAACTATATTTTCTATAAAATCAACTATTATATTTGCTTCATTATATATTTTTGCGTTTCTAAATTCTGCAGCTATAGGAGATGTATTATCTATTTCAATAGTTTTCATTTTAAACATGTAAATTGTAAATCTATCATCCTTAGATCTTAAATTTGAAATATAATTTAACCAGTTAGAACCAACTTTATATTTACTCCACATTCCGTAAAGTCGTTGGTCCCAACCTGCTATTGATGAACCCGAAATAAATGATTTTTCTAAAGATTGATCAGCAACAGTATGAACAGAGGAACCACCCCATCCACTTGTATAAAAAAAATTCATTAAAAATTTAAATGCAACCAAAGTATCTAGATATATTTTGCCAGTGTAGTTTCCAACTAAATTTCCACTAATCGTACGTGATATAGATTTACCAAAACCATCTTTTTTTCGTAAATCCCAATAATAATCATATAATTTGATAAATTTTTCCACATCAAAAACTGATTTATTTCCGTAATTTTTGATAATCTGGCTTAAGTCTCCTGCTTTTATATTATCTATATATTCTTTTGCATTACTTTTTGCTGCTTCTCTCTTTGATTCAATTCCATCAATAAATTTATTGCTCATTGGATTTGTACATATCTCATTATCAGATGGAATACACGTTACACCACCATAATTATTACATAACTGATTTTTAAAATTATTTAACTCAGTAAGTAAGCCTTCACTAGTTATTATTTTACTTTCTATTTCTGCTTGTTGTTTTGCTTGTTGTTCTGCTCTTTCTGAATCGTCTTCTTGCTCTAATTTTTTTTTCTCTTCTAACTCTTCCTCAGATGATAAAACAGTTACAATTGTAGAATCATTGTATAAATTACTTAAATCCGGGTTTTCCTCTAATTTGGTATAAAAATCCGTATTACTTGGATTATTTTTGTATCCTTGAAGGATTGCTTTTATAACTATATCATTTAATTTATCAAAACGCTCGAATCTTTGAAGAGTGGTGTAGGAATTCAAATCAGGTTTTTTTCCTTTACGGGATGTTCTTGCAGCTGGCTCATATTCATTTAAAATTATATTTAAATCCTCTGGTGTAACTTGCCTCACTATTTTCATTATAATTTGATCAGCAATTTTACTTTTATCTTCAGTTGGTACCTTAAAAAATCTTTTTAAATTTTCGTAGTAATTACCAAATAATTTTTTCGTCGCTCCACCATATTGACAAAGTTTGCAGTTATCAAATATAAACTCTTTTTTTCTCATACAATCTTATATATATATAATTATGATATTAATTATATGTATATTAACCTCAAACCTTTCTACTTAATCCCTCTTTTTTATTCTGAAATATTACCATTTTAACTTGTCTTTCAAATTGTTTTCTATTTTCATTGTATAACTTAGCGGCTTCAATATTAAGGGGGTCATCGGGATTTGGATACGTCAATAACTGAGGTAAAAATGTTTCAATAATGTGTTTAATTGTGTAGATAGGCTGCCATTCCTCATTTAAAACATTTAAACAAATACTTCCAGATGAATAGTCTACATTTGGATGATAAATTTTATCTAAGAATCCAATTGAAGGTGATTTAAACGGGTAATTTTTTGGGAAAGTAATTGATACTCTCCATGTGCCATTTTCGTATATAGTATCTGGTGGTCCTTTTATTGAACAAGTTAAACTATTCAAATCAATAATTTCGTGTTCAACATTCATTTCTTGTAATAACTTCATATCTAGAAGAATTCTCTTGGATGACTTATTTTCCATAACAATAGATATTTTATATTCCTTTAAATCATTTTTTTAATATTTTCTTTATTTTATTCCTATTCGTAAACATTTTATCATCAATTGTATCAACTATATCAACATTGTAGTCTAATATTGTATTTTGTTTATCTAATTCAGCACTATTTAACACTGATATTTTCTTTATTTCACTAAGTGTTTTGCTTATTTCCTCGTATTTATCATTACCTTGCCTAATTGAATTATTTTCAACTTCATCTACTTGTAATCTAATTAATTTAGACTTTAAAGTCAATCGTTTGAATGTTGATTTTGCTTTATCTTTAATTGGAAATTTATTAAATCTTTTATACACTTTTCCAAATGTACTTTTTAAATAATCTAAATGCCATCCTGATACATCCATATCATGATCGACTGAATGAATATTTTTTGTTGTATTATCCATTTTTTTAGTTTGTTCACTTAATTTTTCAGCAATTGCTTTACTTTGTTCCCTTGCAGTTTCCAATTCTCTTAAAATATTATCTAAAATTTCTTGCTGTTCACTATCTTTTCTAAGTTTATCTGTCATCTTACTAATAGTACATAAATATTTTTTAATTTATTATTTTTCAAAAATTTGATATTTTAAATAATATATTATGTTGCCAGAATATGTCTTCGGCAAAAATATATACACCTACTGATAAGAATATTTTGAAATGTTCAGAAGAAATCCGCAAAGGAAATATTGTTGTTTTTCCTACAGAAACAGTATATGGAATAGGAGCATCAGCAATGAACGCAGAAGCAGTAGAAAAAATTTATAGAATTAAAAAACGACCAACTAATAACCCACTAATTATGCATGTATTGAATTGGGAAGGTGCTAAAATTTACACTAATCTAAATGAAATAGAAACAAAGATAGTAGAAACAGTTACAAAAAAATTTTGGCCTGGTCCTCTCACCATTTTAGTTAAAAAAAGTAACTACGTAATTGATGAAATATGCGCAAAATCAGATTATGTGGCTATACGTTCTTCATCCAATTCTACTCTAAGAAATCTTATTGAAAAATCGATGGTACCCATTGTAGCACCGAGTGCAAATCTAAGTGGTAAAGTTACATCAACTTGTAAAGACCATGTATTACGCTATTTTGAAAATAGTAATATATCAATTATAACTGATAATAATCCAACACAAATAGGTGTAGAGAGTACAATTATTAAGATAGATAACAACAATATTTACATTAATAGACCAGGTTTAATTACACGTAATGATATTGCTAAATGCTTTGAAGATGGTGTTATAAAAATTGATGAAAAACTATTGTCATGTCAACAAAATTCACCAGGCTCAAGCATTAGTCATTATACAACAAACAAGAAAACATATATGTTTAATTTTAGTGATATAGGTGTTCTTCCAGAACAATATGCCAATAAACTTAGTAATATTAAAGAAAGTACTAAACAATATCTTTCTAATTGTGCTCTAATTGATTTTAACAAGATTAATAGTCAATATTATCATCATTTTGGTGCTCATGTTGATCTAAGTGAAACGGGTGACCTTAAAGAAGTAATCTATAATCTATATAATGTTCTTCATCAGCTTAATACTACTTCAATTAAAGTGATTCTTATATTTGATTTCTGGAGTAACAAAGAAGGTCTATTTAAAACAATATTTGATAGATTTTATCGTTCGTCAGAGGGAAAGCATTTAATGATTCCTATTAACTTTATTGAATAAAATTTGAATATTATTAAAGATAATTTAATTGTATTAATCATTATGAATTTTCTTATTGTAGACACATGTTATTTCAATTTTTATCGATTTTATGCCACATCTACTTGGTACAAAAGAGCTTATCCTGATGAAACTTTTGACAATGATTATAATTGGTCAGAAAACACTATATTTTGGGAAAAATTTAAAAAAATGTTCCTATCAACACTTCAAAAATTTGTAAAGACACTTAATATTGATAGAGTCATTTTTGCAAGAGACTGTAAGCGTTGCGATATATGGCGTATGAGTTTTTTCAAGGATTATAAATCGAATAGAGACTACAGTAAATTTCAGGGTGGAAGCATATTTAAAAAATGTGATACTGATATTATAAGTGAACTTGTAGATAATAAAACTTATTATCAAATTAAAATTCCACAACTTGAGGCGGATGACATTATATATTTAACTACCCAATATATTGATGAAAAATTTCCTGATTCTAAGATTAATATTGTGTCAAGTGATCATGATTTACTACAACTTATTAAAGATAATGTAACACTATACAATGCGACCTTGAAGTCATATAACAATAAATCACTTGGAAGTAAAAATTTGGATGTATTTATAAAATGTATTACTGGTGACCAAAGTGATTGTATACCTAAGGTTTTTAATAAAGTTGGGCCTAAAACAGCAATTAAGTTATATAATAATATTAATGATTTACTTAATAAATTTCGTTCTGATGAGTCTAGTTTTGAGCGTTATTGCTTGAATTATTTGCTTGTATCATTTGATAATATTCCAGATGAATTTATTAAATATTACAGAGAAAAAGTTAATATTAACTAATTAAATTTGTTAAAAAATTATTTATTATATGTCATATAATTTACTTAATGCAACATTTTTTCTTTTTTGTTTTTTTTGATAGATTAACACTTGCTTGTGCATCATTTTGATAGATAATTTTAACTCCACTAGGAATGTTCATACTATTAATACTCTCAAGTATATTCTGAGATAGTATATTAAATGCAATAGAAGTCGAGTCTAAACGCATGGCGCTTGTTTCAAAATATCTGATACCATATGTCTTGCACATTTTATCTATTTGATGTTTTTTTACAACTATATCATTTGTAAGGTCTGCTTTATTTCCTATTAATATTATCTGTACTGTACTATCACAGTTATTTTTAATATTAGTTATCCATTTTGGAATAGAATAAAAGCTTTCCAAACTTGTTAAATCGAATACCACAATAACACCACATGTATTTCTATAATAAGATTTTGTAATTGCACTAAATCTTTCTTGTCCAGCAGTATCCCAAATTTGCAATTTAATTGGGATATGTTCTCCATTACTTGGAATATCTAATTGTTTTGTTGCAAAATCAACACCAATAGTAGGTTCATAATAATTATTAAAAATATCTCGAGTATATCTTAATAATAAAGATGATTTTCCCGAACCACTTTCACCGATAATAACTATTTTAAATACATATTTATTATCCTTAGTATTCATTGTTATTATAATTATACCTATGTTTAAATAATTTAAAAACTATTTGTTATAATAATTTATTATGACTAAAGATAAAAACGATGTTGAAATAACTAAAAAATTCGATAAAACTTGCGAAAGTGAAGTTTCTGCTAGTGATACCATTAAGACAGAAGAGCTTGAAAATACTCTTCAACTTGAATCAACTGAAAATATTGATTCAGAGTTAGACCAAACCGATTTATCAGTAACTAATAATCAAATGACAGATATTACAATTGCTTGTTCTGAAGAAGAAGAATATAAACATATGAATAAAGACCAAGATAGAGAACAAATGATTCGGGTCTATTTTTTGTTTTTAATTGAAATTTTCAAAGTTGCTATGGCTTCATTCCTTTCTATGTCAGTAATTCAAAATTGCGATGGAGAAGTATGTTCATATAGTCAAAATTTAAAACGTTCATCAAGGTATGGTGAGTTTGTAGTTGGTGTAAATACACTTAACATAATTTGTTTTGCAATACTGTATTTTTATGAATTTAATCGTGAAATGTTTTTGATTGAGTACCTTGATATCAATAAAAAACAGGGAGATTATCATTTACCAAATGTTATTAACAACTATCCTGAAATTAAAGCAAAACTTATCAGATATAATAGATTATATTATAATAGTACAAAATGTTTATTATTATTAACAGGTATTAACTGGATAACTAGTGGTATACTTGTATTTAAATCGTTTTTTAGTTTTAAGACTATTACAAGTTATCTTACAAATATTTTACTTATTATTACTAAACTGTCAGATTCATACTCTATTTCCAAAGAATCATATAGACATACGTATGGTCTTAGTGCTTATATTAAAGAATATACTAGTTTCAATGTAATTGATAGAGACCATGAATAATAAGGTAAGAAAAGCAAAATATTTAATTATAAAGTTTTGCGATATTGCTATTTTTTTTTTGACAATTATTGAAATAATTCGAAGAATATAATATATAAAAACCTATAAATCCAGTGATAATGTAATACAAAAATAAGTGGTATTCTTTTAAATTCATCATTTTAACAAAATAATCTGATAGACCAAATACCGCTACATATAGTAAAATAAATCCAAAATCATAGGAAAGCATTATATATTATAATAATTATTTTTATGAACCACAAAATGTAATATAGTTTAAATTATATCATATTTGTTATAGCATCTGCTATAAGTTTACTACCTATTTCAGAAGGCTCTATATCGTTCGAAAAATGTATTATCTCTGTTACTAAAGCACTAATGTTAAATAAAGGTATATTATATTTTTTAGCAAATTTTTTTTGTTCATTATTCCAATAATGGATTACCTTATGAAGCTTAATATATTTATCAGTTGGTGGATAATATATATTAGTTAAATATAGCCTAATATTAAATTTGTTTTTAATACTAAGAATACTATTTTTATATTGTTCTAATACTAAATTTATTTCTTTTTCATCAATATATTTTTTACCTTTATATTTATTTAATATATCATTTCCCCCAACAGAAATAAATAGACGGGTAGATAAATTATTTAGATTAGACGGCATTTTTTGCAATTGATGAACTAAGTCTGATACAACAGATCTATCTTTAGCTAATAGTAATACATTTTGTCTATTATTTATAAGATTTTGTTCAACTGATTCACCTGGAATAACATATTCATGATTATCAAATATGCTATCTCCAGCCAATACGATTTTTATATTTTTGTCAGTAAAGTATTCTACAACTTGAATTTTTTTTTGATACAATGCTAAAAATACAAGTAATGAAATAAAAAATATATATCCATAATAGTTTTTTAGTACCATATATATAATATTGATTATTTAGTCAGGAATACATTGCGATATATCTAAAAATATATTTATAAATATTCCTTTCATAAAGTGTTTTATGAGTAGGTGAATGTGTTATAATGATATATTTGTCATTTGAATTGATACTTTGAATATCTTTTTTACTTTTCAGAACTGAAATCCAGTAATCTTCAGATAAAAACTGTCCTAACTCTTTGCATAATATATAAAACTTCGTTCTAGTCTTATTATCTAAATAATTTAAGATAGGCATTGAGTTGTCCAATAAATAAGATAAAATCATATAATACATTAATATTAAATTTGATGATTATTAATTTTTAATATTAATGTTTAAAAAATGTTTCTCCGAAGCTGTGGTAGAGCGAAAGAACGTCTTGTATGGTTTGATATTGAAACAACTGGATTTAATCCCTTCAAAAATGAAATAATTGAACTTGCTGCTGTAGATAATAATGGTAATGAATTTAACGAATTAATCCGTCCCAAAGCATCTATTTCAAAAAAAATTACAGAAGTAACAGGTATTACACGCGATATGGTAAAAGATAAAGAAACTATTGAAACTATTATGCTTAAATTTATTGAATTTCTTAGTGTTAAAGACAGTGGTTTGACAACATATTTAATTGGTCATAACAGTCATTCATTTGACGTACCATTTATAAAAGCAAAATGTTCTGAATTGAATATTAAGTTTCCTGCTGTAATTCATTTGGATTCGATGAGAATGGCACAATATATCATGGATGAACAATGGTCACATAGTTTAGCAACACTATGTCATGAATTTAATATTTTAAATACCAATGCGCATAGAGCATTAAGTGATGTTTATGCTACTCAAGTATTGTACTGCAATTTATGTCTACTTTTTAAACGAAAATTTAAAAAATGTACACCAAATCTTATATACTACAAAACAAGTGTATTATTTACTTAGATCTTTTGTTACCAATGAATGATTCAATAACTCCCCAAAATGATTTTTTATATTTTTCATTTTGATATGCTCTTAATAATGCACCATATTCCATCTGTATCGAACTTACACTTTGTTTACTTTCATGAAGCTCGGTATATAATTTTTCCATTTTAGAGCCTAATTCCTCCAAATTATTTTCACGTATAGATTGAATATTTTTCTCTGTTAAACTCAAATTGTCATCGCTTTCTGTCTCAGATTGGCTTGGTTCCCTAAAAAAATCATTAACTATTTTTTCTTTTAAGTTTTCACTTGAACCAGATAAACTGCTTTCTGAGCTTGATTCATGTATACTTTCACTCAAATCATTAATATAAGATTGATTGTCTAGTTTTACTGTTTCTTTAAATTCCAATTTTTTTCGTTTTTTTACGAATTCATTGATACTTTTACTATTTTCCTCCATTTTCAATATTTGTTGTTTTAACTTAGCAATTTCATCTTGTTGTTTGTTTACAATTTCCTTGGTTTGACAAAGTTCTAATTTATTATCTTGTAACTCCATTTTATTACTATTCAATTCAAATTCTGTTTTTTCAATTATCAAATTTAGATTATAAATACGGTTTCTTTTTTCAATGCGCCTATTAATACGATGTTTTCTGAATAATAATGCGATAATTCTTGACGCATTATCTTTTTTATCGGCAATATATATCTGATAATTTTTCTTACAAATAAACATCCTTATATTTTGTTGTAATTTTTTTGCCGAAAGGTATTTTTCATATGATTTTTTACAAATAAAACTTCTTATTCTACTCTGTATAATACTACAGTTATAGTATAAACGTTTTTTTTGAACTTTTTTTATAGCTATTTTCATACGTATCATTGATTGAATCAAAATTATTTTATATAGAGTGTAAAAATATTTTCTAATTCCAAGATAACGTCTTATATCCGATTGTATTATTATAGCAAGTTTGCTCTTACAATCATTATTAACTCTGTAATACTTATCATATAAATCTTTCTTCATAAAAATCTTTGTTTTTCCAACTTGATAATCTTTTTTGTTATAATTACTTCTAGACAAATAATCTACAATGGAACATTTATTATAATACTCAAAAAATCTAAATTCTTTTATAATCTCATGAAGATCTTTCTTTACCGGATATCCCTTAAGAACTATTTTAATACCTTCAATTACACCGCTATAAAGAAGTTGCTTGTAAATTTTTTTTTGTTCAAAAGTATCAGCAATATTTCTATCATTAGGTTTAATGCAACGTATAAAATAACAATTATTGCGGCTTAATTCATTTTTTAGCTCACCTAATTGCCGTGTAAAATACTGCAGAGTAGTTTTTTCTTTACTTGATTTTCCGCTTTTTCTATTTTTTTTAATATAGTTTGTAACAGTATAATCTACATTTCCTGTAAAATGTTTTATGGTAAAAGTTTTTATGGGTCTATTCATGTCACTTACAGAAAATATATCAGACGTAAAAGTTTTTTCAAAATTATTGAATATAGTTTGATCTGAACCAGAACCAAGTATTGACTGTTCATTAATTATGGAAAAAAGTGATAAGCTACTACTAAAAAGCTGTATAAGTTCATCATTATGTTGATAATCTATAAATTTCCAATTTAAATTTTCTTTTTCGTATTCAAGTTGTTCCGATATAAAAATATAGTCGTTAAATATCTGTTGTAATACCTCGTTGGTATAATTAATACACAATTGTTCAAATCCATTGGATTCAAATACTTCAAAACCAAATATATCCAAAATACTTATGTATGTATCGCTTTTTTTATCCAAATTATTTGAAATTTTATCTATAATATCAATAAATATACTTTCATAGATATCTTCTACATGGGTTTTTATTTTTACCATAATTTCAGGTTGTGAAAGTTCTTTTATTATAGTTTCTTTTTTTGTTGTAATACATTTTTGTGTTAGAATACACCAAATAGCATCTTTATCAATATATAATTTTTGCAATAAATCAGTTGAATCATCAATAAATAATGCAAGGTCTTCTTTACTTGTAATATTTAATAGTTTAAGTATGAATTGTATCTTAAATATTATTAAACTTTGTTCTTGTTTAGTAAAATTAAACTGTTCCATTACCAAAAAAAAACGATTAAGATCACTAAATTCACTAATAGTATGATTGTAATTTGATTTAAGTAGAACTTTATACTCTTCAGGTTTTCCAAATCCATATTCAGATAATTTCTCATATTTTTGAGTTAACAGATAAAATATATGATATGTTTTTTCTAATTTATCTATTGATGTTATTCGTGATTTTTCAAGTAAATAACTACTGATGTTGGCTCCTATAATTTTATTATTGTTAAGATACAACTTGATAAATTTACCAAATCTGCTTGAATTATCATTTCGTTGAGTTTTTGCATTACCAAATAATTCAATTAAGTAGTTACAATTAATAATTTTATCACTAAGACAATAATTATCCGAATAGTTATTACACAAAAATTTCAGCATATATTTAGTATTTTCTGTTTTTCCAGATCCAGATTCACCTGAAACCAATACAGACTGATTTTTATTATGAATTTGAGAATACATTTTATTACAAATTGTATACACATGTGGTTGCTTATCAATAAATACATCATTATAAATATCAATTTTCTTAAAAGGATTAATTGATATCAATATATCTCCATTGAAAGTATATATTTTATCAATATTGTAACGTTTTTCTAAAACGGACATTATAGTAGGTATATTAACATAAGTCAACGATATGAAGTTATTTATAGTTTCATCGTCTTCTTTGCTAAAATATTCAAATTCATCTTTACTATCAATGTAACCTAACTTATATAATCTATTGGATTCAGATGTATCAGATATCCATACTTGTTCACAATCCATATATACTTATCTCACATAATCTTTAAGAAATCTATTTTCATTTAAAACTTTTTTGTTTATTTATAGAAATGAATAAACACATTTCAAATTATAGTTCTTATAAACTATATATTTGGAAGCTTATACATTCATTAATTAATTATTTTTTTAATATCTACGTGAAAAAAAGGTACAACATAAACGATAATTGTTACTTATATTTTAAGAAAATAGGTTATTACAATAAAATATTAATTAACTATATTCAGTTTAAAGAAAGTCAATATTTCTCTGTATTAAATGTAAGGCTATTAAAACTTATTTTTAATCTTGATAATAAGGTACCTATTTTTTCAGTTGACCACATAAATTTTACTCCTAAACATTTTCATATAAATAAGATATATCAATCATTTTCAGTTTGGACAAAATCGTTGAAAGATACCATGCGGACAATTCAAAAATTGGAAAAATTACTTGGTGAATTAAGCAAATTTCTAGTAATTAATATAAATTCTATAATTATTAATTATAAATATTTAAAATTTAACTTAAAGAAGGTGAAAATTCTTAAAAACGCTCATAAAACAAGAATTATTATAAATAAAATATCTATTTTTTATAGAGGAAACTACTGTTGTTCAATTAGAAATTTTAAATTAAGTCATGATTGTAATAGTAATACAATTAATATTTTTAGTAAAAAAATATTAATAATTGTTAATAATTATATACTGAAATACAATATTGTACATGATATCAATAAACTATTATCAACATTTATTTTTACTGAAGGTGGAAAAGCACCTAATATATATTTTGATCATATTGAACTTCAGTTACTAATACATAATCATATTACATTTAATTTTCATAAAGTCATTAATGAAAAACAACTTATCAAACTTGATGGTAATATAAAAATATGGAAAAAAGATATTTTTTGGATAAAAGGATGTACTTATAACTTGTCTAACAATGCGTTAAATATAAATAACATACGTATACGTCTATTTAGGTCAACAGCAGATAAATTATATAAGTCTTTTAGACCTATTTATAAGCAATATTATAACAGAAAGCCTCCAAGACTTAAATCTGTATTTAAAAAGATAAATACATTACACCCTGACCATAATTATATGCATTCATTAACATGTTCTGAAAAAACTATAGATAATTTAAATTACGATAAGTCTAAAATAATCTGTAAATCTAACTACATAAGCAATGAGATAGAACAAACAATAGTTAATTTATTTCGCATTGATTTATTACAGATAGATTTTCAGGATAATAATAGTACATTTTTGTTTAAACAATTTATTTATAGTAATATTAGCGATGGAATAAGAATAAGTGCATCAAAATGGTTATTTAAAAAAAATAAAGAAATTTATCTTGATTCATACGAAAACTCAGGAAATTTTATCGTTGAATATCAATATAATTCTTTATCTATCTATCCATATAAATTAATTTTAAATCTCGATTTAGATATATTTTCTCAAACATTTAGACTTTTTGCTGATTCAATAGGCAAAATAATTGATATATTCGTAATACATAGATTACATCAGAATTACATTTATGATAAATTTTATATACATTCTTCGCGAATAATTTTTAGTTATCAATCCAAACATTTACAATTTTTTAAGTTACTTTCTGGTAAATATTCTGAATTAGTTAACATACTTGAGCTTAATAATATGAATTTTATACTGCGTCCAATTACAATTACATATGCAAAAAATTTCACTAATATATTGGGTATATTACTAAATAAATTATTGGAAGATATAATTGAAAACAATTTTGAAACTCTCATTAAAGCAACACCTGCAGCATTGTCATATAAGATATCAAAAA
>MDSV01151926.1_pt1 | contig 42326 bp, 42 predicted proteins | sample 810851 | NCBI WGS metagenome assembly MDSV01 (sample SAMN05326640, study PRJNA326480) | marine metagenome | isolation source: seawater | place: Atlantic Ocean: North East | collected 2012
CGTTGATAGGCTGGATGTGGAAGCGCAGTAATGCGTGCAGCTGACCAGTACTAATAGCTCAATTGGCTTGATTTATGCACTGAAAAAAATTTTTACAAACATTTAACAATTAAATTAATTATTTGATATCAAGTTTTTTAAAATCTTACTTTATTCTGTTAAGATTAATCTGAAAAATGAAAAAAATTATAGCTTTAATTCCAGCAAGGTCTGGATCTAAAGGAATTAAGAATAAAAATATCCTAAAAATTGGTAACAAAACTTTAATTGAATTATCAATAGACCATTGCTTAAAAGCAAAAATTTTCTCAAAAATTTATTTATCAACAGACTCAAAAAAATATGCCGATATAGCAAAACAATATAGTTCTGTAGAAATAATCATGAGACCCAAAAAAATAAGCAAAGACAAGTCAACTGATTATGAAATGATTGAACATGCTTTAAAAAAGATAAATGTAAAATATGATTTTATAGCACATATTCGACCAACTTCCCCTTTAAGAAAAATTGAACAAACAAAAAATGCATTTAAAGTTTTACTAAATTCTAATTGTGCCTCACTCAGGTCAGTTCACGAAATGCAGGAGTCTTCTTATAAAACTTTTGAAATTAAAAAAGGATTAATTAAATCGCTTAAAAATTTGAAATTAACTATTGATGAGCTTAATGCTCCAAGACAAAATTTTCCTAAAACATTTTTTCCAAATGGAAATATTGATATTTATAGAAAAAAATTTATTTTAGATAATAAAAAACTTTTTGGTAATAAAGTTAAAGCTTTTATAACTCCATTTAGCCAAGAAATAGATACAATTGAAGATTACAAATATATTAAATTTATATGCAAAAAAAAATAAAAACTAAAAATCGTCATATTTTTACAAAAGTTCCAGCTCCAGGCACAAAAGCTTTATTTAAAAAGATAGAAAAATATGAGTCAAGATCAATGCACGGTCAAGTTTCAATAGCTTGGTCCAAAGCTAAAAATTATAATATATATGATATTTCAGGAAATAAATTTATTGATTTTACTTCAACAATTTTTGTTGCAAATGTGGGACACTCTAATTCAAGAATAAAAAAATACATTAATAGTTCTCTTAAGAAAGATTTTATTCATAGCTATGCCTACATAAATAAATTGAGGGAAAAATATTTGAAAGAACTAATAAAATTTTCAGGAAATGGTTTTCAGAAAGCTTTTTTAATGTCAGCTGGCACAGAAGCAACTGAAGCTGCATTTAAATTGATGAGATTGAATGGTCAAAAATTAAAAAAGAGAAAATTAGGAATTATTTGTTTTGAGGGAAATTGGCACGGTCGAACAATGGCCTCACAAATGATGAGTGGTAATAAAAAACAGAAAGAATGGATTGGTTACCACGATAAAAATATACATCATCTTCCATTTCCATATCCATGGGTTACTAATGAAAAAGACTCAGAAAAATTTTTAGAAAATTCTTTAAAAAAATTAAAAAAAAAAATTGATCTTAGAAGAGATGTGTGTGGTGTAATGATTGAGAGTTTTCAAGGCTGGGGAGCAATTTTTTACCCAAAAAAATACATTCAAATGCTATCAAAAATATGTAAAAAAAATAATATTCTAGTTACATTTGATGAAATGCAAGCAGGATTTAGTAGAACTGGTAAGAATTTTGGTTTTGAGCATTACGGAATACAACCTGATTTAATTTGTTGTGGAAAAGGTATGGGTGGTGGCATAGCAGTTTCAGGGGTTATAGGAAAAAAAAAGGTTATGGATCTCCCCGAAATTGGAAATATGAGCAGTACTAATTCAGCTAATCCAATCGCTTGTAGTGCAGGATTAGCAGTAATAGAAGAAATTAAGGTTAAAAATTTAACTTTAGAAAGTGAAAAAAAGGGTAAAATTTTACATGAAGGGTTAAACAATTTATCAAAAAAATTTCCAAATCTTTTTAAAGTTTATGGAAAGGGCCTAATTGCTTCAATGATATTTGATAGTAAAATTTCAAAAATAAACCATAAACTTAAACTATTAGTAGAAGACGCAATGAAAAATGGACTTTTGCTTTGTTATACCGGTAGAGAGTCTATCAAAATTGGGCCACCATTAACTATTAATAAAGATGCAATTAAAGAAGCTCTAGAAGTTATAGAAAACAGTATACAAAATATTTTTTATAAATGATCAAAATTAGACATACAGGAATAGTAACTAAGGATTTGAAAAAATCTTTATTGTTTTGGAATAAATATTTAGGATTCAAGATAGTAAAAGATTTAAAGGAGGGAGGTAGACTTATTGATAAGATAATGCTCTATAAAAATGTTGATGTCAGAACTCTAAAATTAGACGATAAAAATGGAAATAAGATTGAAATTTTATATTTTGGAAATTCACCAAAATTAAAAAAAAATATAATTAAACCTTACTCAAATGGAATTACACATTTATCAGTTACAGTAAAAAATATTTTCAAACTATTTAAATTTTTAAAGAAAAAGAAAATAATTTTTAATTCGGAACCTAAAATCTCTGAAGATGGAAATGTAATTATGACTTACTGCAAAACTCCTGAAGGAGCATATTTAGAGTTAGTAGAAGAAATAAAAAAAGTATGAGATATAATTTCGGAGTAATGCAAGGAAGACTCTCAAAAAAGATAAATAATAAAATTCAAGCTTTTCCTGAAAAAAATTGGAAAAATGAATTTTCAATTGCTAAAAAACTAAATTTAAAATTGATTGAGTGGACTTTAGATTATAAAAATTTTTACAAAAATCCTTTATTGACAGAAGACGGTCAAAAAACTATCAAAAAATTAAAAAAAAAATATTCAATTAATATCAAATCATTGACTGGAGATCATTTCATGCAAAAACCTTTTTGGAAATCACAAAATAATTCAAAATTATTAGATGATTTTAAAAATTTGATCATTTCATGCAAAAAAATGAAAATAAAATTTATAGTATTACCTTTGGTGGATAATGGATCTTTAAAAAATAAAAAAGAAGAATTAAATTTTTTAAACATATGTAAAAAATTTTCAAAATTTATAAAAAAAAATAAAGTCAAAATAATATTTGAGTCTGATTATTCACCATTGAAACTTAAAAGTTTTATTGGAAAATTAGACAAAAAGTTATTTGGAATTAATTATGACTCCGGTAATAGTGCTGCTTTAAATTATAACATTGATAATGAATTTAAATTATATGGTAATCGGATATTAAATGTTCATATTAAAGATAGAAAAAAACATGGTAAAACCGTAAGATTAGGACATGGTAATGCGAATTTAAAAAAATTGTTTCAAAATTTAAAAAGTATAAATTATAAGGGAAGTTTGATATTGCAGACTGCCAGATCTAAAAGCAACAAAGATACAGATGAAATAAAAATTAATTTAAGATATTTAAAAAATTTAATAAAAAAACTTTATGTATAATAACAAGACTGTATTTATTTCTGGTTCATCAAGCGGAATAGGCTTTCATTTAGCTAGAATGTTTCAAGAGAATAATTATGAGGTAATTATTAATGGCAGAAACCTTGAAAAACTAAAGAGAGCTTCAGTTAAATTAGGAAATTGCAATTATATAGCTGGAGATTTAACAAAAGAAAAAAGTATATCCAAAATAATTAAAACGATTAAAAAGAAATTTAAATATATTGATGTCCTAATTTGTAACCAAGGTAATAGTGAATTTAAAAATAATAATTTAAATTTTAAATTTGCTTTTGATAATAATTTTTTTTCATCAATTAATTTAATTAATAGCTCAGCACAAATTTTAAAAAAAAATAATAGTAAGATTATTTGTATTTCATCGATTTGCGGGCTTGAGGTAATTGATGGTGCACCAATTGGATATTCAGTTGCAAAATCAGCTCTCAACTTTTATATCAAAAATTTTTCATATGAACTTGCAAAAAAAGGCATTAGCATTAATGGAATCGTACCAGGCAATATTTATTTTGAAGGATCGACCTGGCATAAAAAAATTATTAAAAACCCAAAAAAAACAAAAAAATATATTAAAAAAAATGTCCCAATGGATAAGTTTGGAAGAATTCAGGATATATTTGAAATCTGTATCATGATAAGTGAAAATACTTCAAATTATCTTACAGGGTCACTCTTTAAAATTGATGGTGGCCAAACTAAAAGTATATAAATGAAATTATATAATTATAATTTAAAAAAAAAATTCTGTTTAATTACTGGTGCAGCAGGTATGCTAGGTTACGAACATGCTAGAGCAATTTTAGAAGTTAATGGAAATGTGGTTTTAACTGATATTAATGAAAAAAAACTAATCCAAACACAAAAAAAATTAAAAAAGATATTTAAAAATCATAAAATTATTTGTTACAAGATGGATGTTACAAATTCAGAGTCAATTAAGTTTATTTTAAAATCTTTGAAAAAACAAAAAATAAGAATTGATATCTTGATCAACAATGCAGCAATAGATAGTAAAATTGGTAAAAAAAATAATTTTTCAAATAATTTTACATTTGAAAATTTTACTTTAGATCAATGGTATAGTGAAATAAGAGTTGGATTAACAGGTGCAATGTTGTGTTCACAAGTTTTTGGAAGCGAAATGAGGAGTAGAGGTGGAGTAATTTTAAATATAGCCTCAGATCTTTCTGTAATTGCTCCAAATCAATCAATTTATAAAAGTAAATCAAAAAAAAATAATGTAAAACCAGTTACTTATTCAGTCATAAAACATGGTTTGATTGGATTAACAAAATATTTAGCAACTTATTGGCCTGATAAAAAAATAAGATGTAATGCTTTGTCTCCTGGAGGAGTTTCAAATAAGCAAGGAAAAGAATTTTTGTCAAAAGTTAAAGAGCAGATACCTTTAAAAAGACTTGCTAATAGAAATGAATATAGATCAGTTATACAGTTTTTATGTTCTGATGCATCAAGTTATATGACTGGACAGAATGTAATTATTGATGGTGGAAGATCTATTTGGTAATTAGATTTTATTTTTTTTATAAAAATTTTTTTTCTACAAATTCACATATTATGTGACCGATAAATTTATGTGCTTCTTGAATTCTTGCTGTGTCATTGCTTTTAATAGTAATATCCATGTTACTTAGTTTTTTTGCTATCCCCCCCTTATTTCCAAGTAAAGCAACTGAAAAAATATTCATTTTTTTTGCTAATTTTAAAACATCTAAAATATTTTTTGAATTTCCAGATGTACTCAAAACAATTAGTAGATCTTTTTGATTACCTAAGGATGATAAATTTCTTGAAAAAATTTTTGTAAAACCAAGATCATTACCACAAGCTGTAATTGTGGATATTCCAATATCAAGAGGAATAATTGGAATTGATTTTCTATTGTTCTTTGGTTTAAGTCTTACCAAAAGTTCTGTTGCAATATGATGACTATCTGCTGCAGATCCACCGTTGCCACAAATCAATAATTTTCCTTTGTTATCTAGCACTTCTTCAATTTTACAAATTAGAGAAAAAATTTTTTTTTTATCTTTATTAATGCTCTTTGTAACTGCAATTGATTGTTTAATTTTTTTATTTAAAATTTTATTAAAAAAATTATTTTGCATATTTAGTTATTATCAGTTTTTATATGGGCTCTTAATTTTTTTGCAATAGCCAGCTCTTCATCAAGAATTTTACCTAAAGCATTTTGTCCTTTTGCCTCATGTATTACGTTAAGATATTTTATTAATATATTCATTCCGTTTGGCTCCAATGACGCGGCTTGATCAGAACCATACATTGATCTATCGAGAGTAACATGTCTTTCTAATGAACTTATATTGTAAATTAGTGCCCCAATTGAAATCGCAATATCTACCTCATGTCCACTGTATCCAACATTACATTTATACTTTTCTTTAAGGTATTTAATAGTTATTAAATTGGCATCCTCAACTTTCATAGGATATGTAGAAACACAGTGCATTAACTCATATGAACAATTATTATCTTCAAAAATTTTTACAGCATTGTCAATATTTTTCATAGTGGACATGCCTGTTGATATTAAAGTGTGCTTTTTTCTTTTTGCTACTTCTTTTAAAAAATTCAAATCTACTATCATGGCAGAAGCAACTTTATTTTTTTTTAAATTAAATTGATCAAGAAATTCTAGGCTTTTTATATCCCATGCAGATGCAAACCATTCAATATCTAATTCTTTACAGTAAGAGTCTATTTCTTTGTATTCTTCTAAATTTAATTCCAGTCCATTTTTTTGTTCTCTATTTGTTGAACCCCATGGACTTTGTCTGGGCTGTGATAGAATTTCTTTAGAGTATACTAAATCAACAGTTCTTTTTTGGAATTTTACAGAGTCAAAACCAGCTTCTTTTGCTTTTAAAATTAAATTTTTAGCTATATTTACATCCCCATTATGATTAATACCTATTTCTGCTATCGTAAAAGTTTTAGGATGTTTCATTAAAATTTTTTAAGGTAAAGATTAGTTAATTTAAAATTAATAAGACTATCGATATCAGAATTAAAATCAAAGGTCAAATATGGAAAAAACTTTTTTTTGTTTGTATAAAATTTATATTTTTTATTAATTTTGTATAAGTTTCTTAAAAGTTGCTGACTAATTGATGCTAATCTTAAAAGTATTATATTCATATTTTTTTAATTAATAAATTAAGTCTAATATTTTTCCTTTTGCACTTTTTTTGAGATGTAATTCTCCAAGATGATTAACGACACTTCCAGTAATTTTTAATCTTGATTTATATAAAATGACTTTATTATTTTTTCTTTTTATTTCTTTTTTTACTCTTGTACAAAGTAAGGGTTGGTTATTATTTGGAAAGACCAAATATTTTTTCATTTTTTTTAAAAAAATTTTTTTATTTTTTATTACTGAATATTTTATTTTATTATAGTTCTTTAACACATAGTATAATGAGCCTATGGTATGATAAGGACCAGTCATTTTCTTATTTTCATGATTAAATAAATTTAGGTAAAATGAATTTTTATAATAATTTGGTTTAATTTTATAAGAAACAAAAGTAGCACCAGTTAATCCAAATAACCCTTTACAAGAACTACATGATAAAACATCAGCATAGTGGTGGTCTTTTTCTAATCCAAAAGATGCAGTCGCATCTAACATAAGTTTTGATTTTACTTTACGAGCTATTTTCCAGATTTCTTTTATCGGAATATGTAATCCTAAACTTGTTTCAGTAGGACAATACAATATCCAGTTAGTTCTTTTATTTATAAGGTCTAAATTTTTCCAATTTACAGTTTCTAATTTTTTAATTCTTCCAATTTTTTTTAATTGTTTGCAAATAAAAATTAATCTATCAGAATAATATCCTGTTTTTATAATTGTTATATTGCCTTTTAAAAAATTTAAACACATGATTTCAATTCCTAGAGAACCTGAACCTTGAATAGCAGCTGTTTTTTTTTGTCCACCCATTTTAGTAATTTTATTTAAAACAAATTTTTCAATTTTTTTATAATTTTTATCGTTACGTCCAAAACAAGGGCTAATCCCATAAATATTTTCTTCCAATAAACTGCCTGGACCTGGAGTAAAAAGGTTTATCTCTTTATTTTTTTTAGTGATAAAATTGTTTAAGTTTTTCAAGAGTTTAAATATTATTTAAGTATAATAAGAAAATCTAGCTAATCTACAATTAAATGTAAACATAATTCTAAGAATTTTTAAACAATCAATAATTCATAAAAAATTCTTTTTTTAATTTATTTATAATCTACTATGCAAAATATGAAAAATGTCATATTTCCAAAAAAAATTAATAAAAATCAACTTAAAACTTTTTTTAGGAATAAGCAGTTATCCGTTGAACTAGGACTTACAAAAAATTTAATGAGAGAAAATGTTAATGATCAGTTAATGAGAAAGTTAGTTTCGAATCCTTATGCACCTGAATTAGTTGACCTTTATAGATTGTATCAATTTATAGTTTTGAATAAGAGAACCACAATTCTAGAGTTTGGATCTGGTTGGTCTTCATTAATCTTTGTTTCTGCTTTAAACGAATTAAAAAAAAAATATAAACATCAAGTAAAAAAATTGAGAAGAGGCAATCCATTTGAATTATTTATTTTAGAAAATGAAAAAAAATTTTTGAATATTTCAAAAAAAAGAATTGAAAAATATTTAAAAAAAAAGTCTATAAAAAATTTTGTTAATTATAAACATTCAGATGTAGAAATGACGATATTTAATGATAGAATAGCAACTCAATATAAATCTTTACCTTTGTGTAGTCCTGATTTTATTTACTTGGATGGCCCAGATCAATTTAGAGTAAAAAAAAGAATAAACAATGTAACTGTAAATCACAAAGATATGATGCCAATGGTATGTGATATTTTAAGAATTGAATATTTTTTAACACCAGGAACAATCATTGTTTGTGATGGTAGAGGCGCTAATGCAAAATTTCTAAAAGATAATTTCAAAAGAAATTGGTCATACAAAAATGATCACAAACATGATCAACATATTTTTTGTTTGAATGATCCAGTTTTAGGAAAATATAATAAACTACAATTAAAGTTTTATAAAAATAAAATATAATTTTAAAATTTATGATTAGGCCTAATTTAATAAAAAATTATAAACCAAATGTATTAAATATAAAATTACCTCAAATATTATTTGATAAATTTAAAGAATACCATGTAATAAATAACAATTATGAAAAAGTTTCTCTGCTCAAGAGAAAAAAAGTATTAGGAAAAAATTCAAAGTTAAAAAAGTGGGTGAGTAAAATAAAAAAAAAATTAAAATCAAAAAACCCTGCAATAATTATAGACTTACGCAAATGTTTGATTAATGAAAATGATAAAATAAATACTTTTCGTGCTTTCAATGCCTTTTTAACTATTTTTTTTGGAGAAATGTTAATTCAAGATTCAAACAAAAAAAAAATAATATCTGTTTATGATCGTGATAAATCTAAATCTATGAAAAAAGGGGCAAGATATCATCAAACTCATGAGGGAGGAAGTATTCACACAGATAATGTGAATATTCCAGATTATTGGGATTATTTAATTTTTTCATGTGTAGCTCAAGCTCCAAAAGGTGGACAAAGTTTAATTGTAGATGGAAACAAAGTTTATGAAATATTAAAAAAAAAATTTCCCAAAAAATTAAAAATTTTAGAAAGAAATTTTTGGTTTGAAAAAAGAGGATTATCTAATAGCCTTTTTAAATCACCAATTATTTTAAATAAAAGAAAATTGATAAAATTTAGATATTTGAGGCCATATTTAGAGTCTGCTCATAAAAAAGCTAGAGATTTGCTTACAAACGAGCAGATTAAAGCATTAAATGTCTTAGACTCAATTCTTGAAAATTCCAGGTATCAAAAAAGATTTAAATTAAAAGAGTTTCAAACATTAGTTACATTAGACTTTAGAATTTTACATGGAAGAACATCATTTAAAGATTATCCCAAGGCAATTAATTTAGACAAATATAATCCAGCAAAAAAACAAAGATTAAAAAGAACTATGGATAGAATGTGGATAAAAGAAATATAGACAGAAGTTTTACTGCTGTAATTTTGTGTGCTGGACGAGGGACAAGAATTGCAAAAACTACAAAATTACCAAAATCATTATTAAAAATAAATGGTAAATCAATAATAGATAGAACCTTAGAAGCATTAGAAAAAAATCAAGTTAAAAAAGTAAACATAGTTACAGGCTATAAGGCCTCGCTATTAAAAAAACACGTTTTAAAACGAAATAATAAAAAAATTAGTATCAAATTTATTAAAAACAAGAATCCAATTAAATATGGAAATTCCTATTCTTTGTATTTGGGAATAAAAAATATAAAATCTGATATTATTATTATGGATGGAGATTTAATTGTCGATCAAAAAATTATATCAAAAATTTATCATAGTAAAAACAATATATTATTCGTAGGCAAAGGAAATATTTCAGATAAGGAATGTGCAAAAACATTAATTGATAAAAATGGAAATGTTAAAAAAACTATTGATAAAAGATTTCTTTCTAATAATGAAATTAAAAATTACAATTTCATTGGTGAAGCAATAGGAATAATAAAAATATCAAAAGAAAATTTTTTGGGATTTAATAATTGTTGTAAAAAATTTTTGAAAAATAAAAAAAATCTAGGTTTAAATTGGGAACATTTAATAAATTCATATGTTGTTAAAAATACTTTAAAATTTATAAAGATAAAAAGATTAAAATGGATAGAAGTAGACACTACAGATGATTATTGTAAAGCAAAAAAATTATTTAAATAAAATTAGATGAAAAATATTAATAAATTATCAATAACTTTTTTCGTTTCATCAATTTTTATTTTTATATACGTTTTTTTTAGAGCGGAAATCATTTATGAAGGAAATAATTCTGAATACTATTTTTTATATTATTTATTTTCATTGTTTTTGATACTTCTTTCAATTGTATCTTTTTTTTTAAAAAAGGAAATTATAAATAAATTTTTCACTATTTTATGTTCAGTTTTATTTTCATTTTATTTGATAGAAGCTTATTTAGCAATTCCGGACAAAAGCAAAGAAGAATTATATAAAAAAAATTCTGGTAAAAATTATGATTTACGATCAGAAATTGAAATTTATAAAGATATGAAAAAAATAAATCCTGATATATCAACCACAGTTTATCCAGGTGCTTTCCTTAACAAAGTTAATACATCAATTTTTCCTTTTTCAGGAATTTCAAACAGAGAAACAATTCAATGTAATGAAAATGGATATTATTCTATATATTTAAGCGATAGATATGGCTTTAATAATCCAGATAAAGAGTGGAATTATTCAGAAATTGATTATTTAATAATTGGTGACTCTTTTGCGTCAGGAGAATGTGTAAATGAACCCTTTACAATATCAGGAAATTTCAGAAGTTTTGTAGATAACAATTATGGTGTTTTAAATCTAGGCCAAGGTGGAAATGGCCCATTAGTTGAATATGCAGCCCTTAAAGAATATATGCCAAACCAAAAAGTTAATAGAATTTTATGGTTATATTACGAGGGCAATGACTTATTGGATCTAAAAAAAGAATTAAAGGATGAATTTTTATTAAAATATTTAAAAGATAAAAAATTTTCACAAAATTTGAAATTTAATCAAAAAAAAATTGATAAATTATATTCTAAAACAATATTTAGATTAGAAAAGTTAGAGGAACAAAAAATAAATGAAAAAAAATACGAAGAAATTTCTAGATTTATTAAATTATTTAGATTGAGATATTTTTCAAAAAATTTTATTTCTCCAAATACAATATTAGATCCACCAATAAGTGAATTTAAAAAAGTTTTACAGTTAGCTAAAGAATTATCTATTGAAAAAAATGCCGTATTATACTTTGTATATCTACCATCAAAAGAAAGATATCTAAAAAACAAAAAAGATAAATATTTATATCATGATGAAATTATAAATGTAATTCAAGAATTGAATATTCCTATAATAAACATGGATAAAAACTTTTTACAAAAAATAGAAGATCCGCTAGACGTAATGCCTTTTAGACAAGTAGGTCATTTCAATAAAAGTGGATATAAAAAGGTAAGTAAAAAAATTTTTGATGAAATAAAAAATTTTGAAAAAAATTAAATTTTTTTTTCAATTTTCTTTTTTGTAGTTAAATAAAAATTATCTTTTAAAAACGAAAATTTTTTCAATTGTTTATTAATATGATTAAAATATTTATTTAAACTTTTAAAATCTTTTGTAAACATTACTGGTAATATTTTTGAGTCTTGTTCCCATTTTAAATGACCTTGAAAATAAAGTGATTTCTTTGCTTTAATTTTTAAATTATTTGATAATATGAACTTATAATTTTTGAATTTAAGAGAATTAAAAAATTCTTTCTTATTTTTGGTTGCTTTAACAAAACCAACTTCTGAATAATATGAACCACCACAAGTTAAAGGTCTTTTCCCAAAAACTGCACACTCTATTGCAATAGTACCCCTCCCAGTCACTATAGTGTCAACATATTGTAACAAACTTTTAGTGCTTATATAATCTGGACATATACACATATTTTTTTGCAATTTATTTTGCAGATAATCTTTAATTAAATTATCCTCATCCCACAAATGTCTTGCTGGGTGAGGTTTAATAATCCAAAAAATATCTTTTATCTTATTAATTTCATCAATAGTTTCGGTAAAAAAATTATAATAGTTTAAAAATGGAAAAGGGCCATCGGTATGACAACAATCAGAAAAAACATGTGGAGCAAATAATATTATTTTTTTATATTTTTTAGGGTTAATATTAAAAAAACTTTCAAAACTTTTTTGATTATAGATATTTTTTTTTTGTCTAAACGCCTTTATAACATCTGGATGATCTATTTTACCTTCAAATCTACTTTCTGCATGTTTATTAAAGTTAGAAATCTTAATATTTTTAGGTATATCCTCTAATTTAATCTCGTAAACGTGTTTTTCAAAATCCTTCTTTTTTGAATACAATTTAATCATCTGTCTTACAGTGACTATACATTTAATTCGAAGCTTTTTTGAAAGATGAAACAAAATTGATGACTCATTTAAATAACAGTCAGTAGAAACTACAGAGTGTTTTACATTATTTTTTTTTATAAAATTTTGAATTATGTTTATCTTTATGTAAGCTAATAATAATATTCTTAAAAAATCTAAGGTTAAAATTCCTTTTTTAAATTTATCTTTATTTTTAAAATATTGGTCACAAATTTGACTACCAATTAAAACATCATTAATTTTAAAATTAAATTTAAATTTTTCTATTCCTAGAAAATGGAATTTTATAAGATTAAAAATACTTAAAAAAGTAAATAAAAAAAAATTTTTTAAAAAAAAAAATTTATTTGAAAGTATACTTGTGTTTAGAAAATTACTTATTCCAAAGCTTTTATAAATTTCAATAAAATCACTATTAAGTTTATTGCTTATAACGACTGGATTATATCCCTTATTATTAAAAATTTTTGCAATTAAACTCGATCTTATTGATGGGTCAAATCTTTGTCTGTCAGCAATTAATACAATTTTTTTATTTTTATTATTTGTAATAATCTTTTTATTTTTTTTTAAGAAAAGATTTAAATTTCTAAACATTGACTAAACTATTTATTTTAATAAAAATTGATTAGATAAAACCGAACATTTAAATAATTCATATTTAAATTTTTTATTAAGTTTTGCATGTTTAAGAAAAAACAAAACACTCTCTTTAAGTGAATGGGTGTAGTCATTTTTATCTGAAACATTATACTTAGCAATAGTTTTTGGATATTTAAAAAAACCTTCTTTATTAAAATTTCTTGCAGGACCTTTAATATTAATTTGATTATTATTTTGTTCAATTATTCCATTTTCAAATAAAAAAAACAATTTTTTATTAAGTGCTGATTTATATGTAACAAAGATATCAGCTAAAATATTTTTTTTAAGAATAATAGATGCATGAGCAGTATCGTATGCAGAACCAATGCCAGATTTATTATAGAGTTTTGGTTTTTTTAATTTTTCTATGTTAAAAAAATAATTTATTAAATCAATAAAATGTATTGATACAGTTTCAAATACGCCTTTAGGATTTTTTTTTATATTTGATCGCCAACTACTTATGTACTCTTTTTTATAAGATAAACCATGTGATGAAATAATATTAGCATATAATAAATTTCCCAATTTATATTTATTTCTCTTTTCTAAAATTTTAGCAATTTTTGAAAATCTAAAATTAAAGTTAAAATATATTTTATTATTATTCATTTTAACAAGTGTTTTTAAATCCTTATTTGATGTTACTGGTGGTTTTTCACAAAAAATAAATTTGTTTGAAATTAATTTTTTAATATAGAAAAAATGGGATTTATTTATAGATATTATGAAATAAGCATCACATTTTTTAAGTTCTTCGAATTTTGTTTTATCGTAGTAGCTTTTATTGTTAGGCTTATATATTAGATATTGAATTTTTTCAGTTCTTAGTATTTTTTGAATTCTTTTTGAATGAATTCCATTTCCTATAATTCCTATTTTCATTCTACAAAAGTTACACCGCATCTATTACAAGGATTAATCTTATTTCGTTTTTTATTTAGATGCTCTTCTCTGAGTTCTTTGATTTTTTTACCACTCCATATATTTTTGATACTATCATTATTAAAATTACCATAGCTTAAATAACTTTTATAATCTGCATCACATGGATTCACTTTTCCATCAAACCAAACATACATTCTATCCCACAAAGACTCACAGGGGTCATTAATTTTAGGGTGTACTGAATTTTCATAAGTGTTCCATCTTTCAATTGGAAAGCTTGCTGTAACATGATCAGATCTTTTAATCCAAAAATTATAAAAAGCATTTCGATCTAAATTTTTATCATTATCTACTCCTGATATTCTTATTTCTGTTCCAGAATTTGGGTAATATTCTTCTCTTATTTTAAAAAGTCTATCTACATTATCAACAATATGCTCAAAATTTGCTCCAAGTCTCAATCTTTCATAATCTTTTTTAATATAATGATCTGATGAAATCACTACTTGAGTGACATTATTTTTAAATATTGAATGACAAATATTTTCAGTTAAAAAAGATCCATTAGAGTTTAATTTAACTTCAAAAATATTTTTTTTATTATTTAAATATATTAGCATTTCGTCTAATTCTTTATGTAATGTAGGTTCTCCTCTACTAGCAATAGTAACAGCCCCAATTCCAAGTAAATCTGCTTCATCAACAACCTTTTTAAATAATTCAAGCTTCATTATTCCCATAAATGGTTTTTTAGTGAAAGATTTATCTGTTTGAAAACAAAAGGGACATTTCAAGTTACAAGTAGAGACTGGTTCTATAAGTAAATGTGGTGGATAACCTAAATTTATTTTTTCTTTTCCACATAAATAAAACTTATATCTAAATACTATATATCTAAAAATTTTTATTAGGTCATTTTTTTGGCTCGATATATATAATTCTTCTTGCTTATTAAGTTTGTAGATAAGTTTTTTTTTATTAATCAAACCATCTAATATTTGTTTACCATAAATATCAGAGTTCATTTTTTGATATTCGATTATTTTTTGAATTCCTTGTATCAGAAAATTTTCAATATTTTCAAGATTTACAACATCATTTATTGTAGATTGAGAAACTTTAGATCTTCCCATTTCATTTCTTGGTGAACTTATATCAATTTTCATAATAAAATTTTACCTATCCCTATTCAATTCTGAATGAAGCTCATCATATTCTTTCATTTTTAATTTCATAAAGTTGATAGTAAGTCGAGTTTTCGCTGATATACCTTTCGGCGTTAATAAATAAGCATATTGCATTTTATTTTTATTTTTTTCAAAGTTCTTAATTTTAATTAGACCTTTAATTTGCAATTGTCTAAGACAATAGTTTAATTTTCCAAGACTAAAACCCAGTTCTTTAGCTAATTGTCTTTGTGTTGAATTAGGTTTTTTTACTACTTTTCTTAAAACTTCAAAATAATCTTCACTTTTTTTCATTGTTCAAAAATTGAACAATACTAATATCACTAAACCTAACTGTCAAATAATTTTTTTAATCGATATAATTGGCAATTATTATATTCACTTAAATCTTAAAATTAGCATCTTTTGCATCATTAAAAAAACCTTTAACAGTTTCCAGTGAGCATTTTTCTGGACTCATTCCAAATTTTTTAGTTTTTCTAATCAAGTCTGGAGCCATAGTAATTATATCAGCATTAGATTTTTCTGCTGCTATTAAATCATATGCCATTCTACAACTTGCCCAAAGAGTTTCACATTTTGAATATTTATGAACAAAATCTGAAGCAGATTTAAAAATTTCTGAAGCGTCTAGTCCAATGTCAAAAATTCTACCAGAAAATATTGACAAAATATGTTTAGAATTTTTAATTTCATTAATAATTTCCTCAATTTGTTCTAAAGTAAATATTGCAGTGATATTCAATTTTATATCTTCATTAGATAATTTTTTAATCAAAGCTTTTGTACTCTGACCATTTGTATAAGTTATAGGTATTTTTACAAATATGTTTTCACTTAAATCATTAATTACCTTAGCCTGTTTGTAACATGAACTTTCATCATCTGCGAAAACTTCTATTGATAGGGGTTTATTTTTTGTTTCAATGATTATTTTTTTTGCAAAATCAATATAGTCTTTAGCTCCAAGTTTTTTAAATAAAGAAGGATTAAAAGTAAAACCATCAAATTCTGAAAATTCTTTTATTTCCTCAATATTAGGGCCATCGACATAAATTTTAATCTTTTTTTTATTAGTCATTTTTTTTTTTAATAAATACTTAGCATATGAAAGATCATTTTTATTATGTATATCAACATAAACTTGATTTACAATAAATGGCATAACTTTTTTACCGTGAGTTGTATTTCTTTTTAAAAAACATTTCGCATCTATTATATCAATTAAACCATTAGGGACGTAAGTTTTTTCATATGATTGTCTTGGTCCATTTAACTTATTTAAATCAAAATCTTTCTTTAAAATTGAACATAACTTTTTATTGATGATTCTAACAGTTTTATAGGAGGGGTTTGTCATTTCTGATACAGAGCGCATGGTTTCGTAACCTTTTTTTTTATTTGAAAAAAAATAATTTATACCTTTTTTAATTATATTATTTGACCTTATAGGGAGAGTGGGGCATAGGTGTACAAAGTAATTTGGAGGGGAAATTTTTTTACATTTTAAAAATTTAAAAAGATCAATATATATATCATTATCGGTTGCACTATCTTTTGAATTTTCTTTTGATCTTAAGTAGGGAATTTCAGCTCCATATTTTTTTGCAATTTTCGCAAATTTAGGTGAGTCTGTTAAAACAAATATTTTTTCAAACATATTGCTATTTTTCGCATCTTTGATTGTATAATAAATTAATGGCTTATTATTTAAAATTTTAATATTTTTTTCTTTTAAACCTTTTGAACCAGATCTTGCTGGTATAATAGCCCAAATTCTTTCTTTTATTTTTTTCATATTTTTATAAGAAAGGTAAGATTTTCTTAATAACAAATCTTCTATAATCGTTATTTTTCATTGCATTATATCTTTTGTTCAAAATTTGAACATTAAAGAATTTTAATGTATATTACAATTGTTTAATAAAAAATTAAAATAAATATTATATAAATAATCAAAATAAGTGTTTTTATAAAAATTGAACTCAAAGAAATAACTTTATAATGAAAACAAACAAGAAACTAAAAAAAATTGTTTATGTTACTCTTGTCGGAGACGATCTAAACGATGGTCATAAAAATATTTTAAAAGTTGCCTCAAAATATGGTGAAGTAATAGTTGGATTGATGACCGATAAAGCAAGTCTTGAATATACATCGTTACCTCATTTTAAATATACAGAAAGGGAGTCATTTGTAAAAAAAAATAGGCTGGTAAAAAAAATTATCCCTCAAAATAGCCTAGATAACACTGAAAATTTAAAGAAAATAAAACCTGATTATGTAATTCATGGCGATGATTGGAAAACTGGATATCAAAAAAAAACAAGAATTAAAGTAATTAATACCTTAAAGAAATGGTCTGGAAAATTAATTGAAATTAAATATACAACTAATATCCCATTTTCAGAAAATAATCTTAAGTTTTTAAAACACCCGACAACTTCAGAAATTAGAAAATCTAAATTAAGAAGATTAATTAATAGTAAAAAATTAGTGAGATTTCTGGAAGTTCATAACCCAATTGGAGGTTTATTGATTGATAGTTTAGAACACAACGAAAATAAAAAATATTCTCAAATAGATGGAGCCTGGTGTTCAAGTTTGACCGACTCAACGTCTAGAGGAAAACCAGATAACCAATCTCTTGATTTAACTACTAGAGTAAATTGGCTTAATGAAATGTTTGAAGTTTCATCAAAACCGGTAATATTTGATGCAGATAATGGTGGACCCATTGAACATCTTAAATTTGTAGTAAATAAACTTGAAAAAATAGGTATTTCCGCAATTGTAATTGAAGATAAAGTTGGATCAAAAAAAAATTCACTTTTTGCAGATCAAAGTGGAGTAAAACAAGATTCAATAAGCAATTTTTGTAAAAAAATTAAAACCATATCTAATAGTAGAGTTTCAAAGGATTTTTTAATTATATCTAGAATTGAGTCTTTAATTTTAGGAAAGGGAATTAATGCTGCCTTGAAAAGAGCAAATTCATATTCTAAGGCTGGAGCAGATATGATTTTAATTCATAGCAAACAGAACAATCCTAGCGAAATTTTTAAATTTGCAAAACAGTTCAGAAAAAGTAAATATTTTAAACCCATGGTAGCTATTCCATCTTCTTATCCAAAAGTAAAAGAGTCTGAACTAATTAAAAATGGTTTTAAGCTAGTTATTTATGCAAATCATCTTTTAAGAACATCTTACCTTGCTATGAAAAAAACTATTTCAAGTATTTTAAAGAATGGAAGAGCTTATGAAGCTCAAAAAGATATGATTTCTATAAAAGAAATAATTGAATTAATAAAATGATAGAAACGAGATTTTTTTTTAACTTTTTAAAAAAAAATAATATAGATTTTTTTTGTGGAGTTCCTGATAGTATTTTAAAAGCTTCAGATGATTATTTGGGCAATCTTAAACCTAATCAACATATTATTACTCAAAATGAAGGCGGAGCAGTTGCAACTGCAATCGGATATTATTTAAAAACCAAGAAATTAGCTGGAGTTTATTTACAAAATTCAGGATTAGGTAATGCTATTAATCCGATCGTATCTGTGGCAGATACCAAAGTTTATTCTATACCGATGCTGCTTATAATTGGATGGAGAGGTGCTCCAAACGATCAAAAAGATGAACCACAACATCAACTACAAGGAAAAATTACAACTAAATTACTAAAATTGTTGAATATAAAATATTGTTATCTTGATGATAATAAAGATTTTAAAAAATTGAAAAATTTAATCAACATATCAAAAAAAAAAAGAAAAATAGTTGCATGCTTGGTTAGAAAAAAAAAATTAACAAATCAAAAAAAGATAAATACTAAAATAATTAAAAAAACATCTAATAATTCTAATATAAAAAGAATTGATGTTTTAAATTTTATTTCAAAAAAAGACAAAAATTTAAAAATATTTTCTACTACTGGTTATACTTCAAGAGAATTACATCAAATTCGAATATTAAATAAAAATAAAAATTTTGATTTTTATAATGTTGGAGGAATGGGACATACTTCAAGTATTGCGTTAGGATATTCTATTAAATCAAAAAATAAGAATATTTTATGCATAGATGGAGATGGATCTATTTTAATGCATATGGGTGCAATGACAATTAATGGAAATTTTGCTAATAAAAATTTTAAACATATTGTATTAAATAATTATCAGCATGAGTCTGTTGGTGGGCAAAAAACCTCTTCTAAACATATTAATTTTAAACTTATTTCAAAAGGATGTGGATATAAGAAATTTTATTTATCAAAAAATTTTTCTGATTTTAAAAAAAAATACATAAACTTTATTAATTCGCCTGGACCATCTTTCTTTGAAATAATTACTTTGCCGGGCACAATTAAAAATTTATCAAGACCCAAGAATTTAAAAGAATTAATAAAAAAATTTTAATATAATTAAATTGATTATGAAAAAAATTACATTTTTTTATTCAACACCACAAGAAAAACAAATATTTTCACCGATAGCTGAAAATGCTATTACAAAAGGATTTAAAATTAATTTTACAAAAAATTTAAAAAAAAAAGCACAAATTGGTTTTTATTGTCAGTCAAAAAATTTTTCAGAGAATTCAAAAGTATCAATTATTTTACTTGGTGGCATAGATCAAGGAAGAGGATTATGGCCGAATGTATGGAGTGAACAACCCTGGAATAAATTTGATTTAGGTTTTTTACCAAGTAAGGACTGGGCGAATAAATGGAAAGACTCTAGCTGGAATTATAGATCTAGAACAAGATATGGAGTCTTTGAGTCTGGTTGGCCTAAAGTTGATTTTTTAATTGATAAAAAAAGTGTTTCTAAAAGAATTAATTTTTTAAAAAAAAAATATTTATTTCCAAAAAAAGGAAAAAATATTCTTTATGCACCTGCTTTTGAGTCACATCAGAAACAATTAGATGTAGTAAGGTCTGTAAAGAAATTAAATCTTAATCTTTTAATTAAACATTGGATGCACGACAAAGACATTAATTTAATTAATAGTCAATCTAAAAAGGAATTAGGTAAAAAAGTTTGTATAATTGATCCAAAAGTTAATTTTATTGAATTATTACCATTTACCGATCTTTTAATTACAGATGAGTCTAGTGTAGCTTATGAAGCTCTTTTGTTAAATATACCAACCATTTCTGTTTCAGACTGGTATATAAGAAGACATAAATTAGCTCCTTCAAGATTAGTAAAACCATCCAATGTATGCTTTCCAACAACAAGAAAAAATCTTTTTAAAAAAATCAATTTAATCATAAAAAATAAAGAATTGTTTAAAAAAAGAATTGAAAAAAAAAAGAATTACTATTTTTCTTACCTTGGAGAATCTTCATCCATCATTATTCAAATTTTAATCAAATTTTTAAAAAAAGATGATATTTGCAATTCAAAATATTTTATTAAACCAAGTTATAATTTGAATTATTTTCGATCATTTTTTCAAAGTAATAAAATTTTAAAAAAAATTAATAATTATTATGCGTAAATATTTAAATCAAATTTCCAATTTGTTAAATAAAAAACAAATTACACTTTTATCAATTAGCTCTTTATTATTATTAATAGTAACAATTTTAGAAACAGTAGGACTAGGCTCAATAGCAGGTTTTATTTATTTAGTTTCTGATCCAGATTTACTTATTAGTAAATTATCAGATGGAGCTATAAAAGATTATATTACCAGCAAAGATATTAACTCTATAATATTTTTATCACTAATATTCTTAATTATTTTTTTTGTACTCAAAAACCTATTAATTATTTTTTATCATTATTGGACAGGAATATTAAAAAAAAACATAAACATAAGTAATAGTCAGAGACTTTTAAAATATTATTTTTCAAAAAATTATAGTTTTTTTATCGAAAATTCTTCACAAAAATTGATTAATAATCTCAGTGGGGAAATTCAAAGATCAACACATTATTTATTCTTTACACTTATTTTGATTAAAGAAGTTTTATTAATTTTTTCACTTTTAATTACATTATTATTTGTTAGTTGGAAACTATCATCAACTTTATTCATTATACTAGGTTTTTTTTCTCTTATTTTTTATTTTGTATTTAAAAAATTTTCAAAAAAATTAGGAGAAAGTATAACCCAGATGTCAGAAAGTATTTTAAGAAATTTATCTGAGAGCATATATAATGCAAAATTAATTAAATTATTTGATATTAAAAATTTTTTTATTAAAAAAATAGTAAATAATATTGAAAAAAAAAATACCAATGAACTTCATCAATCAATAATTAATTTATTACCAAGATTTATTTTAGAAATAATTGCAGTTTCACTTGTAGCATCTATAATTTGCTACTTTGTTCTTAATGATTATACATTTCAATCTATTATTTCTTTAATTACTTTAATGACATTATTTATTGTAAGACTTGTACCAGCATTTACCAATATAAGTACCGCAAGAAGTATGTTAAAATTTTATGAAACTTCTTTTTTGAATATATCAAAACAATTGGCAGAAGAGTCATTTGGTTCTATAAAAGAAAATAAAAGAGACAATATCTCCAAGATAAAATTTGAATCAATTAAAGTTAAAAATTTATCTCATCAATATGTGAGTCAAAAGGATTTATTTTTAAAAGATATTAATTTTGAAATAGTAAAGGGAGACACTGTCGCGATTATAGGGGAAACAGGTGCAGGAAAAAGTACTTTAATAAATATTTTATTAGGATTAATTAGTCCTAATAAAGGTGAAATGATTTTCAATGAAAAAAATGTTTATGAAAATATTTACGACTGGCAAAGCCTTATTGGCTATGTGCCTCAAGACACCTATTTAATGAATGAAAGTATTAAAAACAATGTAGCTTTTGGCTTGAATAAAGACTTAATTAATGAAGATCAGTTAGATTATTCATTATCTAAGGCAAATATAAGAAATTTTGTTGATACTTTAGAAAATGGTGTTGAAACAATTTGTGGAGATAATGGAATTAATTTTTCAGGAGGTCAAAGGCAAAGAATTGGAATAGCAAGAGCACTTTATAGAGACCCACAAATATTAATATTTGATGAGGCTACAAGTTCATTAGATATAGATACGGAAAAAGAATTATTAGGTGATTTATTTACTCTAGATAAAAAAACAATAATTATTGTCTCTCATAGGCTAAATATAATAAAAAATTGTAATAAAATTTTATTATTAAAATCAGGAAAAGTTTTAGATTTTGGTAAAACTGATGAAGTTGTTAAAAGAAACAATTACTTACTAAATTATATATAAAATGTATATATCTGAATTTTATGGAGCTCCAGGCTCAGGCAAATCGTTCTTGTTTAATCATTTAACTAAAAAAAATAAAAACGTAGAAAACAACAAAAGTATTTTTTATTTCTATTTATATAAAACAAAGAAAATAAATCACTTTAGATATAAATCATTACGATTTTTAATTTTACTAAATGAAAAAATTAGATCAAACTTTTTGTTAACCAAATTATATTTTAAGATTACTAAAAATACAGAAAATGAAAAAAAACTTTATTTCAGAAAAATTTCAAAAAAATACAAAGTTTTCTTAAAATTGTATTTTAAATATGCAGCAAAAATTAATGATATAAATGAAAAGGAAAGAGTAAAAAATTGGATTATTCAAAATATTGTTGGGTACGATATAGCTAATTATAAGTTAAAAAATATATTATTATTTGACTCTGAAGGTTTTTTCCAAAGAATATTTAGCTTATATTTAAGAGTAAATATTGAAAAAAAAGATATTATTAAGTTATTAAGATTATGCCCAAAACCAAAAAATATTTTTTACATAGTTTCAAAAAAAAAAAATATATCAAACGCAAAAAATATAGGGTATGAACAAAAGTTGCATGAAATATTTAAGATTTGTAAACAAAGTAAAATAAAAATAATTACAATTAATAACAAAAAATATAATATTTCAGAAAATATTTTAAAAATTGAAAATATTATAAAGTTATGATTAAGAAAAAAATATTAATTACTGGTGTAGCAGGTTTTATTGGTTTTCATTTAGCAAAAAAATTGTTGAACCAAAAAAATTATGAAATTATAGGAATTGATAATTTTGATAAATATTATTCCATAAAATTAAAAAAAGACCGATTAAAAATTTTAAACAAACATTCTAATTTTAAATTTAGTAAAATTGATATTTGCAATCAAAATAGGATTAATAGTTTTTTTAAAAAAAAAAAATTTGAGTATATATATCATTTAGCTGCGCAAGCAGGAGTTAGGTACTCTATAGAGAATCCAAAAAGTTATATAAATAACAATATCTACGGTTTTTTTAATATTTTAGAATGTATTAAAATTAATAAACCAAAAAAGATATTTTATGCTTCATCTAGCTCTGTTTACGGTGATATGAAAATTTTCCCCTTAGTTGAGAATAAAGTGAGTTCACAAAAGAACGTATATTCTTTAAGTAAAAAGTTTAATGAAGATATAGCTGAAATATATTCAAATATTTATAAGATTAAATTAGTAGGTTTGCGTTTTTTTACAGTTTATGGAGAGTGGGGTAGACCAGATATGTTTTATCTAAAATATCTTGAGTCAATTAGAAAAAACGAAATAGTAAAAATTCATAATTTTGGAAAACATTTAAGAGATTTTACTTACATAAGAGATGTTGTAGATATCCTACAAAAATTACAGAAAGCAAATATTAAAAAAAATCATGATATATTTAATATTTGTTCTAACAAACCAATTTCATTAATGAACTTAATATCAATAATGAATAAGATCAGTAAAAGTAAAGCACGTACAAGGAAAGTTAAATTACAAATGGCAGACGTTATTAAAACACATGGAGATAATAAAAAAATTCTCAAAGTAGTTAATAAGAAAAAATTCTACGATATAAAAACAGGAATAAAGAATACAATAAATTGGTATAATACTTATAAGTTTTAATGAAAATAACCTCAGCTGATATTTGCAATATCTTAACAATAGAAGAAAACGATATCCATTCAAACTTTTTGCATGGTGGAAAAAGACTTTATTCGAAAAAAGATACTATTTTAAAGTATAGTCCATTAATTACATTAATAACTGTAGTCAAAAATGGTGAAAATTATTTAGAGGAAACATTCAAAAGTGTTTTTGAACAATCTTTTAAAGATTTTGAATATATAGTTATAGATGGTGGATCGACAGACAATACAATCGAAAAAATTAGAAAATATGAGGATAAAATTGATTATTGGATTAGTGAAAAAGATAAAGGAATTTATGATGCTTTTAACAAAGGTTTAACTCTTGCCAAGGGCAAACTTATTGGATTTGTAAATTCTGATGATGTTCTAATGCCATCAGCATTAGAAATTCTTTCAAAATACTATAGGGAATACCCAACAAAAGATTTTTTCTTTGGATCTGTAAAAAAGCATTGGGGTGTTTTACATGGTTATAAACCCTGGAAAATTTATTGGAGCTGGGGTTTTTATTCAAGTCATTCAACAGGTTTTTATATTAAAAAAGAAGCTGCAAAAAAAAATGGATTTTATAACTTAAAGTACAAATATTCTTCGGATTATGATTATTTTTACAGAATGATTGTAAAAAATAAAATGAAAGGAATAGGAGCAAAAAAGAACGAATTATTTGGAATATTTCGACGTGGAGGGTATTCAAGCAAGATAAGTTTTTTTGATCATTTTATGGAAGAAATAAATATTCGACTAGATAATAAACAAAATAAATTATTAGTTCTTTTTATTTTTATTTATAAATATTTTAAGAATATAAAAAAACTTTAGATAATTAATTATAAATATTTTTTAATTAATTTTAAGTATAATTTAGAATTTTTAGTAAAATTATATTTGTTTAAGCTATTAAATCCTTTTAATATTTTTTTTTCTAATTTCTTTTTATTTTTACTGAAAAAAATAGTTTTTTTATAAATATCTTTATAATCACCCATTTTACTTAAAAAACCACATTTTCCATTTAATAAAATTTCCCTTGGTCCTGTAGGACAATCTGTAGAAATAATAAATTTTTTTAAAGTTAAAGCCTCAAGTAATACATTTGGCAAACCTTCATATCTAGAAGTAAAAATAAATAAGTCAGACATTCTTAAATAAGGGTAAGGATTTTTTTGAAAATCAATAATTTTGACATGCTCTTTGAGATTATGCATTTCTATAAAGTTCTGTATTTTGTATTTATTCTTTCCATATCCAACAATTAATAATTTTGCATTTATTTTTTTACAAATTAATTTAAATGACTTAAGAAGTGTTAAATGATCTTTTTGATCTGTAAATCTTGCAATGTTTATTATCTTTAAGGTTTTTTTACTTTCAAAAAATCTTAGATTTATTTTAATTTTACTTTTTTTTTTTATTTCATTAATGTTTAATGGATTGTAAATAAGATTTGAATTAAGTCTAAATTTTCTATCAAGTTCTTTTTTAAAGTCTTTACTATTTACAACTATACTGTCAGCATATTTAAGTATTTTTTTAAAGATTAAATTTTTCAAATAATTCTGCGACCATCCAGATGGTGATGAATTGGATCTAGTGATTATTTTTACATTTAATAATTTGCAGATTAATATAGAATAAATATTAGCTTGAAATGAAAAAACAACAACTTTTCTATTATTCTTAATTATTACAAATGTTAGTATTAACAAGCAACCAAAGTATTTGAAATATTTGTTAATTCCTAAATTTGAAAAAAAATTGAAAGAAATAAAATCAACTTTTTTTTTAAAATTATTTTTAAATCTTTTATCAAATGTGATTAAGCATACTTTCTTTATATGCTTTGTAAGGTAATTTGTAATTAAAAAAATATTTTTCTCTACACCACCACCATCGATTGATGGCATAAACATTATTAATTTTTTCTGATTTTTCTCCATATTATTCTTACAAAATTTTTCAATGAATTCTTTCTAGATAAAATTTTTTTACTATTTTTTAGATTTTTGTTTTTTAATTTTTTGATTATGCACAGCCCAGATGATTTAAAATTCATATCCAAATCAAAAGCATCTTGATTTTGATTGTAGATTTCTAGTATTTTTTGAAAAGTTTCTTGATTATTTATCTCGCAATAAAAACTTTCTCTTTTTTCATTTTTCAAATAGGGTAAATGAGATATATCATCTATAAAAAAATACCCGCCTACTTTTAATAACCCAAAATACTGAAAAATTATTTTTTTAACATGTTCTGCTTCATGAAAGCTATCTAGATAAATTACATCAAATTTATTAGGTATTTTTTTTCTTAAAAATTTTAAATTATCATCCCGACAATTAAAAAAAGTCCATCTCGGACTATTTGATAATTTTTTATAATCCACAACATCAACCGAATAAAGGTGTCCCTTATTTTTTGAGCAAATTTTGATAAATCTTTTAGTAGATATCCCAGCATGCACCCCAAACTCTAAAATCATTGGTTTTTTTATTTTAGAAATCAGTGGAAATAAAAATTTTTCTAATTTTAAATTATATTCTTTCATTTTGTAAAATTAATGTTTTAAATAAATATATATATATTGAATATAAAATATTTATATAAATAATTTAGAATAAATTGAAATCAAAAAATAAAATATACTATTGGTCACCACACTTAGTAAATATTGCTACACCTAGGGCAGTTGTTAACTCAGCATACTCAGTAAAAAGATATTCTAGTTATTTTGACACCTTTATAGTAAATTTTTTTGGTGAATTTAATTTATTTAAAGATGAATTAGAAAAAATTAAAATAAAACTGATTAATCATTATAGATTTAATTTTTTAAAATATCTTCCAAAGTATGGTAAACTTAAAAGTAGATTTTCTTTTTTTATAATTTTTATTTTTTCTATTTTTCCTTTAAAAAGATTATTAGAAAAAGATAAGCCTGATTTTTTAATAATACACCTAGTTACATCATTACCCTTATTCCTTTTGATAATATTTAATTTTGAAACAAAATTTATTTTGAGAATTTCTGGTTTGCCAAACATGAATTTTTTTAGAAAATTTTTTTGGAAAATTGCTTTAAAAAAAATATATGCTGTTACTTGTCCTACAATTTCAACGTGTGATTATATTAAGAGTTTAGAAATAGTAGATAGCAAAAAAGTAAAATTACTTTATGATCCTATAATAAATGTAAAACAAACAAATTATAAAAAAAGAATTAAAAGTGATATTATAAATAAATATACAAACTATTTTTGTGCAGTCGGTAGACTTACTAAACAAAAAAATTTTATTTTTTTGTGTAAAGCATTTAATAAATTTTTAAAATTTAGCCCTGATAACACATTACTTATAGCAGGTGAAGGTGAACAAAAAGAAATAATTCAAAGATATATCATTAAAAATTCCTTAGAAAAAAAAATTATTCTTTTAGGACATCTTAAAAATATTTTTCCACTTCTCTCTAATTCCAAAGCATTTATTTTATCATCTTTGTGGGAAGATCCTGGATTTGTAATATTGGAGGCAGCTTTTTGCAAAGTACCAATATTATCAAGTAACTGTCCTAATGGACCAAAAGAAATTATAAAACATAATTATAATGGTTTTTTATACGACTCAAACGATCTAGATAGTTTTGTTTCTGAGACAATAAAATTTGAAAAAAATTTTGCAGATAATAAAAAAATCCTATTAAACAATCTAAAAATATGTAAACAATTTACAATATTTGATCATTTTAAAAGTATAAATAAAATTTTAATGGGGGATTAGCTCAATAGTAGAGTACTCGATTGACATTCGAGGGGTAGTTGGAGCGTAACCAACATTCCCCACCATTTTTTTGCCAAGTATATGTATATAGTTGGCTAAGAATATTTTTATAATAAATTATAGCAATTGTAAGATTTATAAAATAAATAATACAAACTATTTAAAATGAAAAACTTTACTGTTCTAGGCTTAAACTATACTGGTGGTCACGACTCATCAGCAGCGATTATGCGTAATGGTAAAATTATATCTGCCTATGAGGAAGAAAGATTTAATTTAGAAAAACATACAGGTAAATTTCCGTATCATGCAATAAATCAATGTCTTAAAGATGCAAAAATTTCTAAAAATAAAATAGACTTAGTGTGTCTTGGCTTTGATCAAAAAAAACTAATCAAAGATAAATACTTAAAAATGTCTCTTAAAAATGAGAAGTATATTAACGTATTAGTAAACGACATTCATGTCATCAAAAATGCATTAAAAAATCAAAATGAGATTGATAGTTTTTTTGGTAAAAAATGTAATATCAAAATATTTGATCATTATGATTGCCACCATGCTAGTGTTTATTTTCCAAGTGGTTTTAAAAAGTCTCTATTAGTTTCTTATGATGGCAAGGCTGAATTTTGTACCTCTTCAGTTAAAATAGGAAATAAAAACAAATTTATAAATTTGGGTATTGAAGATGAATATCCAAATTCCTTAGGGTATATTTATGCAGGTATAACATATTATTTGGGGTGGAAATTTTTTTGTGACGAAGGAATAGTTATGGGATTAGCCTCCCTAGGAAATCCTTATGCGAAAATTAAAGGTAAATCTTACATTAGTATCTTTAGAAAAATAATTAAGATAAAAAAAAATAATCAAATTGAAATAAACGAAGAGTGGATAAGTTATCACCTTGTAAGAAATAAATGGTTAAGTGATAAATTTTATAGATTTTTTGGAAAAAAAAGAAATCATAATGAAAAAATTTTACCAAAGCATAAAAATATTGCTGCCGCTCTTCAGCTAAGATTAGAAGAAGTAGTTCTGCAAATGCTTAAAACTAATAAAAGAAAATATAAAATAGACAATTTATGTTTTTCAGGTGGTGTAGCCCTTAATTGCTCGTTAAATGGAAAAATAGAACAAAGTAATCTTTTCAAAAAAATAAATATCTCTCCAGGTTCAGGAGACCAAGGACAGGCTATAGGTGCTTGTTATTTGGGTTATAAAGATAAATTTCCAAATTTTAAGTTTGTTAAAGATGATAATTATTATCTGGGCTCTACGTTTAATAAAAAGGAAATTAAAAATATTTTATTAAAATATAAAAAAAAGATTAATTTTTATGATTACTCTAAAGCAATATATTCTGAAACAGCAAAATTATTATCAAAAGGAAAGATAATTGCTTGGTTTCAAGATAATGCAGAATTTGGTCCTCGTGCATTAGGCAATCGAAGCATATTATGTAAACCTTTTCCCAAGGGCATGAAAGATTATGTTAATAAAAAAGTGAAATTCAGAGAGGCCTTTAGACCTTTCGCACCTGCAATTATGTCTGAATATCAAGATGATTATTTCTCAATCAAAAAAAATAGTTATCACATGCTATTTGCCTCCAAGGTGAAAAAAGATAAAATTAAAGAAATAGAAGCAACTGTACATGTGGACAACACTTCAAGAGTTCAAACTGTTACTAGAGAGTCCAATATAAAGTTCTATAGACTTTTAAGTGAATTTCATAGAATCACTAATATACCAGTATTATTAAACACATCTTTTAATATTAAAGGACAACCAATTATTAATAATCCTGAAGAAGCAATTCGTAGCTTGTTAACTACTAAAATTGATTATTTAGTAATAGATAATTATTTGATTAATAAAATTAACAAAAATCTAAAGTAAAAACTATCTGTGAAAATAATATTTTTTTTCTATCTAATATTATCAACCTTATCAGTTATTGGATTTGGTTTCTTTTTAAATAATTTTTTAAACCTTAAAAATGAAAGTTCTAACTTAGGATTAATAGGAATTTTTGGACTATTTTTGTTATCTTTAATTTCAAGTTTTACTCACTTATTTCTTAGCCATAGTTATACTCATAATATTATTGTTTTATTAGTTGGAATTTGTCTATTTATTTTTTTTATTCAAAAAAAAAAGTTTGATTTAAAATTTATATTTACATGTTTTATTCTTTTACTTTCAGGCTTTTTAATAGCAAAAAATAATGAAGATTTTCCTTATTATCATTTGCCAAATTCTTTACAATTTGTAGAACAAAAAATTCAATTTGGACTTGGAAATCTTAATCATGGTTTTAAGCATTCTTCTTCAATTTTCTTACTGAATTCTATTTTTTATTTTCCCAAAACTATTTATTACCTATTTAATATACCTAATTTTTTATTTTTAGTTTTTTCAGTTTATTATTTCTTATCTAAAATTTTTGAAAAAAAGACTAAATTTATTAATTTTTCAAAGATATTTTGCATATTTTCAGGATTAATTTTGTTAACAAAATTTAGTCGTCTTGCAGAATATGGAACAGATATCGCAGGACAAATACTAATACTAATAGTTATCTTAATAGCATCAAACATGCTTATCAAAAAAGATATTTCTTTTGAAAATGAAAAAAATGAATATTTAACAATTCTTATATTAATTGTTTTTTCAATAAGTATGAAAGTATATTTCATGATTTATTTAGTAATACCAACTTACATTTTTTTTAAAGTCAGAGCGAAAAAAAAAATATTAAGATTAATTTTTGATTATAAAAATTTTTTAATATTAACTACTCCGATATTCTTTGTTATATTTTTTAACTTTTCAGCAACTGGATGTCTAGTGTACCCAGTATCTCTTACTTGTTTTCCAGACATCTTCGATTGGAGCCTAAGTATTAATACTGTGGAAACACTTAATAGTCATTATGAGTTATGGGCAAAAGCAGGACGAGGACCCAACTTTGAAGTTGATAATACTAAAGAGTACCTTACAGGCTTTTTATGGATACAAAATTGGTTTAATAACTATTTTTTAACAAAAGTTTCAGATTATTTATTAGTAATTTTTACTTTGATGATTGTATTTTTACTGTTTTTTTATAATAAAAAATCTAGAAATAGAATTAAAGCAAAATATTCAAATAAAAATTTTTATAATTTTTATTTATTGATTATAGGTATTTTTTTATTGTGGTTTTTTAAATTTCCACAATTAAGATATGGAGGATATGTTTTAATATTTTTACTAATAATAATGCCATTTAGTTTTTATTTTTCTGAAATAATAAATTTTAAAAGTAAAAATGTTAAAAAAAAAATCTTTTATTTATTTGCAATTGGATTTTTTGTTTTTAATATAAAAAATATAAAAAGAATATCAAACGAGTTTGACTCAGTTTATTTAGATAACTTCAAAAATTTTCCATTATTTTATGTAAAGAATGTACCCTATGAAGAAAAAAAAATTGACAACTATACAATAAATTATGTTGATGGAATGTGTTGGGCTACACCTTCACCTTGTCTAAGAAGCTTGTCATTTAAGATTAATGAAAATAAAGGCTATAAATTTTACTCTCTAAAATGAAAAAAAAACAATTAATTTCAATTATTTTAACTTATTATAAAAAAAAAAGATTTATTGAAAAAACCTTATCATCAATCAATAAACAATCTTATAAAAATTTTGAGATTATATTAGTTTATGATGACTCTGATAAAAATGAATTATATTTTATAAAAAAGATAATTAAGAGGTATAAAAAGATTAAATTAATTATAAATAAAAAAAATTTTGGAGTAGCAAAATCTAGGAATATAGGTATAAAAAAATCCAAAGGACAGCTGATATCTTTCATTGATGCTGACGATTTATGGAAACCAAATAAGCTTAAGGAACAAGTTAAATTGATGTTAAAAAATAATTCTGATATTTCTTATACCGCCTTTAATGTTATCAACGATACTGGAAATATAATTAATACTAGAAATGTTTCTAAAAGTATAAATTATTTAAAACTTATTAAAAGTTGTGAGATAGGTTTAAGCACTGTTGTTGCAAAAAGAAAAGTGTTTAGATATTCAAAATTTCCAAATCTCAAGACCCAAGAAGATTTTGCACTATGGCTAAAACTAATTAAACTAAACTTAAACTTTCTTCCTATCAATCGTGTTCTTTCATCTTGGAGAAAAACAAATGACTCGCTTTCTTCAAATAAAATTCAAAAATTATTTGATGCTTTTAAGTTATTCTACAAAATAGAAAATAAAAATTTTATAATTTCTATAATTAGTGTAGTAATACTTTTAATTAATAAAATTAAAAAAACTAAATATGAGTAAAAAAGCAATAATCACCGGCATTACTGGGCAAGATGGATCATATCTTGCTGAATTATTATTAAAAAAGAACTACACTGTTCATGGAATTAAAAGAAAGTCATCCTCTTTCAATACTGAGAGAATAGATCATATTTATATAGATCCACATTTAAGTCCAAAGTTATTATTACACTACGGAGATTTAGCAGACTCAAATAGTATTTTTAATATTGTTAACAAAGTTAAACCTGATGAAATTTATAATTTAGGAGCCCAGAGTCATGTTGGACATTCTTTTGAAATACCAGAGTATACATCTGAGGTAAGTGGATTAGGTACTATGAGAATTTTAGAAGCAATGCGTTTTTTAAATTTAAAAAAAACAAAATTTTATCAAGCTAGTACTTCAGAACTTTTTGGAGAAAGAGGTAAAAATAACTACTTTAATGAAAATTCAAAACTTACTCCTAAATCACCTTATGGTGTGGCAAAACTGTATTCATATTGGATGACTAAACTTTATAGAGAAGCATACAATATGTATGCTTGTAATGGAATTTTATTCAATCACGAAAGCCCAAGAAGAGGTGAAACTTTTGTGACTAGAAAAATTACAATGTTTTTTGCAAAAAAAATGATGGGTTTCAGAGGAATACTTTATCTTGGAAATATTAATGCTAAACGTGACTGGGGCCATGCTAAAGATTATGTTCAAATGCAATGGCAAATTTTACAACAAAAAAAACCTAAAGATTATGTGATTGCTACCGGAAAAGCATACAGTGTAAAGGAGTTTGTAAATTTATGTTGTAAATATTTAAACTTAAAGATCATTTGGGAAGGTAAGGGCCTAAATACAAAAGCTTATATTGTAAAGGGAAAAAAGAAAGAATTAATAATAAAGATAGAAAAAAAATATTTTAGACCAGCTGATATTGAATATTTAAGAGGAGATGCAAGAAAAGCACTTAAAGATCTTAATTTTAAATTTAAGTATACGATTCATGATCTTGTAAAAGAAATGCTAGACTCTGATCTTGAACAAGCAAAAAAAAATTTTTTATCAGTTAATGAATAAAAAAAGCAAAATTTTTTTAGCTGGCCATAAAGGACTTGTTGGAAGTGCAGTTTATGAAATTTTAAAATATCATAATTTTAAAAATATAATTACAGTTGAAAAAAATAAAGTTGATTTAAGAGATTATAAAAAATTAACTAATTTCTTTAAAAAAAAAAAAATTGATTACATTATTATGGCTGCTGCAAGAGCTGGTGGCATTTTAGCTAACAGTAATCATCAGCAAAACTTTTTTTTTGAAAATATTGAAATACAAAATAATCTATTAAAACTTGCTTTAAAAAAAAAAGTTAAAAGAACAATATATTTAGGAACTTCATGCATTTATCCAAAATTTGCCAAAAATCCAATAGTTGAAGAAAGTTTATTGACAGGAAAATTAGAAAAGACAAATCAATGTTATGCAATAGCCAAAATTGCTGGAATTAAATTATGTGAAGCTTTATACGAAGATAGTAAACTTGATATAGTTTGCTTAATGCCTACTAATATTTATGGAATTAATGATAATTTTGATAAGTTAAATGGTCACGTTATACCAGCTATGATTTCTAAATTTGTAGAAGCAAAAAAAAAGAAGAAAAAAATAGTTAATTTATTGGGTACAGGAAAACCTGTAAGAGAATTTTTGCATGCTTCTGATCTTGCAAAATCTATATTGATGATTTTAAAAGTACCAAAAACAAAATTAATAAAAGTTTTCGGTAAAAAACTACCAATCATAAATATAGGAAGTGGAAAGCATTTAACGATTAAAAAATTAGCAGAATTAATATCAAAATCTATCGGATTTAATGGAAAAATAGTTTTTGATAAAAATTTTCCTGATGGAACATTAAAAAAAAATCTTAATTCATCTAAAATTAGAAAATTAGGTTGGAAACCAAGTGTTTCATTAGAACATGGAATTAATGAAGTTTTAAAAACAAGAATGAATTAGTGGAAATATTTTTAACATTTTCTATATTTCTTATTTTTTTAATTACTTTAACAGTATTTAGAAAAGTAAATTTTCTTGAAGATACAATTAAATATTCAAAACATAAATCTTTTGTCTACAATGAAAAAAAACCAATTATTATTGGTGGAATTTATTTATTTTCTATAATTTTATTTTTTTTTCCATCAAATTTAAATTTTATTAAATATTTTAGTTTTTTAATTTTAATTATAGGATTACTTTCTGACTCTAATTTTATTAATAATCCTACATCACGATTTTTTTTACAAGTTATAGTTTTATTATTATTTATAATTATTAGTGGTTTAAATATCCAAAATATTAATATTCCATTTTTTGATCAATTTTTATTGAATTATAATTTTAATATTTTTTTTACAGTCTTTTGTTTTTTAGTTTTAATGAATGGAAATAATTTTTTAGATGGCTTGAATGTTCTTGTATCAGGTTACTATTTAATAATATCTTTGATATTATATTTTTTTATTTCAGATTTGAGTCTAGATTTAAATAAACAAATTTTATTTTTATTAATTATTACACTAACAATTTTTGTTTTATTTAATTTTTTTGGATATTGTTTACTGGGAGATTCTGGTACTTATCTACTAGGATTTATTTATGGATATATTTTAATAGGTCTAAATAATGATAATTATTATGTATCACCCTATTTCATAGTTCTTTTATTATGGTTTCCTGCTTTTGAAAATTTATTTAGTCTGTTAAGAAGAAAATTTATTTATAATAAAAAGTTATCTGAACCGGATAATCTACATTTACATCAATTGATATATCTTTTTATTAAAAATAAAAATATTTTCAAATTAAAGTTTTGTAATTCTCTTACAAGCTTATTAATATTATTTTATAATTTTTTTATTTTTTTAATAGGAATAAAGTATTATTATCACACAAAAATTTTATCTTTATTAATTATCATAAATATTATTAATTATATTTTAATATATTTTTTTTTAAAAAGAAAATTAATTTCTAAAAAAAAATAGTCTCAACATTTCTAATAAAATTAAAAACCCATCTTTAATTTCATTTACATTTTTTTTTCCTGCAATCCTTTTTTTTTCGTAGGAGGGTATAGAAGCATAACTAAGTTTTTTTTTGTGCATTTTGATGGGTAGCTCAACACAAAATCTAAAATCATTACTGTTTATATCTAATTTTTTAAATGACTCAGTTTTGCCCATTATAAACGTATACAGGATGTCATCAATTTTTAATGAATATAGTATTTGACCAAGTTTTGAAAAAAACCAATTGCCTACAAAAGTTATAATAGTATCATCTTCACTTCCTCCTGTTTTCGAATATCTTGAGGCAAAAACAAAATCATTATTTTTATTCAATTCATACATTTTGACAAGATCATTTTGTTCGAATGAACCATCTGCATTAAAGATACAAAAATATTTAGTTTTACAATTATTAATTCCATCAGTTAAGGCATTTCCAAATCCTTTTTTACTTTGTTTTATAATTTCAATATTAAAATCCTTTATAGAGCTGATAGTAGAAACATCATCTGGATGGAGCGATACTATTATATCGCATTTAACTTCTTTTAATTTTTGTAAAACAATAGGAAGGGACTCGCTCTCATTTTTTGCGGGAATGATTAAAGTAAGTTCGTTCATTTTTTAAAAATTATTCATGAAGTTATAGAAGTCATTTTTAAAAAAATATAGTGATAAAAATCCAATATAATAAATATATAAAAATTGAACATATCTCATATTAAATAAAGATTTTTTTAAGACTTCATACTTGAATAATAGAAAAACTGAGGTAAATAAAATTAATTCAAAATACATAGTATAAACTGTCAGTTGAGGATTAGTTAGAACTAAGCATAATAAAAAAACTAAATTATTTTTATTTTCAACAACAAACAAAATAATAAAAAAAATTGTTATAGATGAGAATAAAGCTAAAATTAAGATATTATTATTGAAATATTTTAAAATATTAAAGATTATACCGCCTCCACTTAAAGCCTCAGAAATTTTCAAATATGAAAAATGTTTATAAACTAAAAGAGGTGAGATTATTATAAATATTTTTAAAATTAAATTACTTTTACAAAATTTTATTAGTTTCTGATCTACAGTTTTTATTTCTAGAATAATAATTGGGAATAAAAAAATAAAAAAGATTGTTGGTAACAATATAAGTTTATTTGATAAGTTTTTAAGTGAAAAAAAGGTTTGATCTTTAACCCATCTAGATCCATCCAAATCTAAAAAATTAACATCAAGAACAAAAACATATAGCAACAAGGGTATTGAACAAATAAAATTTAGTAGGATCAATTTAATCAATTTTTTTGATAAACCAAAATAATCGTAAAAAATAAATAAGAAAAAAATAGAAAACGGAGCAAAATTTGGACTTATGTAAGATGCAATACATAAAAATATTACATTTTTTTTCGCATAATCAAATTTTTCACTTAAATCTTTTTTTTTAATAAGTTTCATTAAAAAATATATGGCGAGTATGAAAAAAATAAATCCACATATAAAACTGTCCGGCCAAATTGTATTAGATCTGAATGAAGGTAAAATTAAAATTAAACAAGATATTGCAAATAAATATTGCTTATTAAAAGACCCAAATCTTAATTTTAATGTATTGTAAAATATAAAAATAATTAGCATATTTAAATGCAGATTAAAGACCTGAAAGAAAATATCATTATTAAGCAATATATAAAAAAAGGATCTGTAAAATTGAAAAATAGGGGAGTGTCTTAATTTTAGTTCGTCATAATTAATAAAATAATAGAAAGGATCCTCTGATATAATTTTAATCCTCTTAAATATTTTTACATAATCATGTTCTGCACCTCCCAGTGCATCTTCACCTACAATAAAACCAAAAATTAATGATATATAGAATAATAAAAATATTAAATAAATTGGTTGATTAAATTTAATTTTATTCATGATAAATTTAATTACTAATAATTAAATTAGCCCACTTTCATTAATATTTAAAAAAGACTGAACGTATTTAGAATATTTTTTATTTCTATTTGTAATTTTTGAATTTAACAATAATGAATTACAATAATTCGAATCCAATATATTATATTTTACCTCTAAAATATTATTATCTAAAAAAAGTCCCATTTGTTTTTTTTTAACATTTCTATTTACAAAGATATTCTCATCAAAAGTTATACGAACTTTGTTTTTTGGGTCAGAGAAGTATGATCTTTTGTAAGATACTTTAAGAATCTTTTTTAAATTAAATCTATATTTAAATCCAAAGTCTCTAGTAAATTTACTACTATTTAAGTACAATAATAGATCATCCTCAGATTTAAATTTTCCCATTCTTATTTTATTCTTAATTGTTGTTTGATTTTTTTTATTCTTTTCCTCAAAAAAAACTTCATCATCTTCTATATTGTTATACCATCTGATCCGATGTTTTGTTCTTTTAGAAAAACCATTAATATTATCCCAAATATTTTTAAAATCTAATGTATCTAGATAGATTGTATTTATTAGCCTTGGCTTAAATATTTTTTTGAAAAAACCATTTATTAATAAATAATCTATAGATTTATCACCAGGTTGAAATACAAATTTTTTTTCTATTCTATTTTCAATCATAATTAATTGAAATGTTATTTTTAATTATCAGTTTTTTTGAATTATTTTTATAATCAGTAAATTTTAACTCTTTACATGAGTTCTGCCATTTTATTTTCATACTGCCCGCAAAAAAATAATCTTTTTCTTTATCTTTAGTAGTGCAATTTATAGATAAGGCTCTTATTGGAAAATTAGAGTATGTATTGTCCTCAAAAATCAAATTTTTATCATAATAAGAGATACGTATGTCATCTAAATTTACAGAATTTATTCTACTTTTTATTAATTTGGCCCTTTCAAATAAAATATCTTTATCATAAACAAAAGGTCCAATACCTTTCCAACTTATTTTATCAGCTTTTGATTTTTCAGAGTAAACAATTAAATTAAACTTTTCTATATCATCGTTATTGATTTTATAAAAATTTTTAAGAAATTTATCTGATGTAAATTCATTTAAATAACTGATATATTTTTTTAAAAATAAACTATTTAGCTCTTCATTATTTTCTTTCAAAAATTTTAGATACCAGATCTTTTGTTCACAAATCCAACTACATTTTGGATTTTCCTGTAAGAAATCGAGAATTATAAAATTATCAAAATTTCCCTTAGTATAATGTGCGTCATATCCTATGGGTTCAAATTTTTTGCTCAATGGATTATAGTATAATTTTACACTTTTAGATAAGGAACCATGGTAAGATCCTGTAAGATCGACTATCGCAAAATATTTAGCCCATTTATCTATATCAAAATGATAATTTATATGAGAACTACCCATTTTAATGTTATTTAAATTTAAAAATAAATTTTCAATTAATTTAGGTGATTTCTCCATCCAAAATTTTTTGGAGTAAATTTCATAATCAATATTAGGATAATATTCTCCTAAAATTTCATTCACACTAAATATTGGACCGTTAGGTTTTTTTTGTCTCTCAAGCAGTTCTCTAGAAAAACCTTCCTCAAGAGCATAAGCTTTAAGATTTTCATTATTAATATGAAGATTGATTAAAAAATATTTAATATTAATTAAATCAACATATTTCAATAGTTTATGAAAAATTAATTCGTAAGTATAATTTTTTGTTAATGGTTTTTGTAGAGAAAATTCTTCCAATCCAAATAATCTTGAATTTCCTCTAATATCTATTTTGTAAGATCTTTCATCACGTTTGGACCAATGAATTCTTCTATCTCCCTTTAGTCTTATTTTAACTTTATATTTTTCCTCATTATGTCTGAGTGTCGCAGGAAACATTTGAAAGTATTTCTTTGGTATCTCAAAATTATTGCTTTCTGATTTAATTTTTTTTTGAATTTCTAAATTTAAAATAGTTTTTTGACTTATATCTAAATAAATATTTTCTAGTTTTGGTTTAAAAATTAAAGCTTTAAATCTTAGTTTATATATATTTATATATTCACTCATTTTTAAAAAATTTAAACCCATATATCGATCTAAAACTTTAGTATTCATTTGATTAAAAAATTCACCCAGGGAGTAAGTTTTGCTTAAGCCACTGTTATAAAAAAATAAAATAAAAATTATTATTAATGTTGAAAAAAAAATTCCAACAAATTTAAAAAATGTAGAAAAAAAAGACTTTAATTTTTTGATTAAACTTAAATTAAGATTAGTAGATTTTATTATCAATTTTTACACCATACATTAATTTATTCGTAAATCCCAGAACGCGAATACAAATGAATTGAAATATTTTTTTCTGAAGAAGATATTTGATCTATAGAGCTTATAAAATCCTTCATATTTTTTTTATCTATATCAAACCAAAAATTATATTGTTTTAAATCTGAGTCAGTCCTCAGCGATTTTAATTTTAGATATTTTGTTTTACTTTCTAATTTTTCAATAATTTTTTGTAAATCATTTCCATTTTTGGAATGTGCAATTTCTATTTGAATTATATTAGTAGAATTATCAGTGATCGATTGATTTTTTTTCTTATCTAAAAATATTTTTTTAGCAAATAAAATCGCTAAAATTATTATTGTTGTTATCAAAGCAGCTAAAAAATGATTTGCACCATTTGCTAATCCAATAGCAATTATAAAAAATAAAAAAACTAATTCTTCTGGTTCTTTTATAGCAGCTCTGAATCGTACAATAGATAGTGCACCTACTAGGCCCAATGATAATGCTAATGAAAATTTTATAATTGTTATTACTAGAGTTGTAATTATTGCTAGTGGAACAAAAATATCAGAAAAATGTTCTTTATCATTTAAACTTCTAGATGTTTTAATATAAACTATCTTAATTATATAAGCTAAAAAAGCTGAAAAGATTATTGCTAATACAAAGTTATAATAACTGATCTCAACACTTGAATTTAAAATAAAGTTTTCTAAGCTTTTTAGAGTATTTTGATATGAAGTTTTTTCCATTAGTTAAATATTGATTATCAACGCTTACTTTTACCAAATAATTAACAAATAAAAAGCAAAATTAAATAGATGGTATTTATGCATTATATGATTTTATTAATTTTAACTTATTTAGTATAAAAGTTAGAAATATTAATAATTACAATAATAAATTTAAAGTATTAAATTTAGGAGAATGCATCTTTGAGCCTTATTACTTCGCTATTAAGTGTTTTTGACTTACACACAGAAAATAGAATATTCAATAAATTAACTGAGATATTAAATGGCAAAGCTAATAATGTTATAGATGTTGGTGCTCATAAAGGGGAGTTCATAATAAAATTATCTAAAAATATTAAGTTAACAAATGCAATTTCATTTGAACCAAATCCAGAAATTTTTAAGATATTGAATTTAAAGACTTCAAGTTTACAAAAAAAAGGAATTTTGAAAATTTTTAACTTAGGTGCAGGGGTGAAAAATACTAATGAAATTTTAAATGTAAATATTGAAAGCTCTTCTTCAAGTATTAACAATCTAAATACTAATTCACAATATTTTATTAGAAAATATAAAATTCTAAATTTTTTTAATAATAAAAAAATTACTAAACCTGTTAAAATAGAAATTATAAATCTAGGGAATTTTGTAAAAAAATTAGATATATTAAATATAGATTTATTAAAGATTGATACCGAGGGTTATGAATTTAATACACTGCAAGGTACACAAGATATTTTAAAAAATATAAAGGTAGTTCATTTTGAACATCATTTTGATGATATGATCATTAAAAATTATAAATTAAGTGATATTCATAATCTATTAGTTGATAATAAATTTAAAAAATATTTTAAAATTAAGATGAAATTTAGAAAATCATTTGAATATATTTATTATAATACAAATTTAATTGATTTATAGAATTTATGAAAAAAAAATTTTTAGTTTCTATATTAATATCTAATTACAATAAAAAAAAATTTTTGCAAAAAAACCTAAAATCTTGTGTAACACAAAGCTACAAAAATAAAGAAATCATAATATATGATGATTGTTCAATAGACGGCTCTATAAAAGTAATTAAAAAATTTAAAAAGATAAAACTTATTAAAGGCAAGGTAAAAAAATTTAATTCTAGTCCATTAAATCAAATTAATGCGCTATTAAGTTGTTTTAAATTATCTAAAGGTAAACTAATTTTTTTATTAGATAGTGATGATTATTTTAAAAAAAATAAACTAGAATATATGGTTAAAAGATTTAAGGATGATAAAAATTTAATGTTTCTACAAGATACACCTTTTTTTTCTGAAAAAAATCAAATTTATAGTCTTAAAAAGAAAAATAATTTTTTTTCTATTTGGCCAAAATTTTATCCAACTAGTACAATTGTAGTTAAAAGAGAATTTTTTATAAATTTTATTAAATATATTCAAAGTAAAAGTTTTCCAAATTTAGAAATTGATGCAAGACTATCAATCTACGCATTTTTAAAAAAAAGATTAAATAGCACTAATAAAAGACTCACTATTTACAATAATGATCCAACAGGAATTTCCTCATATTATAAAAAATTTTCTAAAAAATGGTGGGCTAAAAGGTTAGAAGCATATTATTTTATGTTTTTTTTAATGAAAAGGTTTGATTTATCTATCAGGATAGGACCAGATTATTTGATTACTAAAATGATAAATAAAATTTTATAACAAAAAAGCTCAAATGATTTTAGAAAAAGACAAAAATTATTGTATTTATAATAGAATTTGCCTTTTATAAGTTATTTACAATTTTCTTTTTTTAAGTATAAGTCTATTGCCTGGTGATTATTGCGAAGGGGTAATACCCGATCCCATTCCGAACTCGGAAGTCAAGCCCTTCAGCGCCGATGGTACTTTGTCTTAAGGCACGGAA